>OLOI01002360.1_pt1 | contig 13735 bp, 6 predicted proteins | sample 1672131 | NCBI WGS metagenome assembly OLOI01 (sample SAMEA3136651, study PRJEB25190) | human gut metagenome | reverse complement strand
TCGCCCTGACCGGAAATGATGAGCGGGGTGCGCGCCTCATCGATGAGGATGGAGTCCACCTCGTCCACGATGGCGAAGTTATGGCCGCGCTGCACCTTGCGCTCCTTGTAGGTGACCATGTTGTCACGCAGGTAGTCAAAGCCGATCTCATTGTTCGTTGCGTATGTGATGTCGCAGGCGTAGGCTTTTTTCTTTTCGTCCGGCTCCATGCCGGGAATGGCAAGGCCTACGGTGAGGCCGAGGTAGTTGAACACACGCGCCATCATTTCGCCCTGATATTTTGCAAGGTAATCGTTGACGGTGACGATGTGCACACCCTTGCCGCTTAAAGCGTTGAGGTACGCCGGGAGGGCAGCGGTGAACGTCTTGCCTTCGCCGGTCTTCATCTCGGCGATGCGACCCTGATGCAAAATGATGCCGCCGATAATCTGTACCGGGAACGGCTTGATGGAGAGCACGCGCCACATGGCTTCGCGGCACGTTGCAAACGCTTCGGGCAGGATGTCGTCAAGGGAAGAGCCGAGGGAGAGGCGCTCTTTCAACACGGCGGTCTGGCCCTTCAGCTCCTCATCTGTCATTTTTGTGTATTTGTCATCGAGCGCGAGCACCGCTTGCTTAAGCGGTTCAATGCGCTTTAATTCTTTCTTGCTGTAGCTGCCGAACAGCTTTGTGAGTAGGTTCATGGTTCGGGAACACTTTCCTTTCTTTCGCGCGGATTCCCCGCGCGCGGCATATAAATCAGTATAGCATGGAACAGCATAAAAAAGCAAGCGATAGGGGCATATTCATGAAAACTTTATAGGTGATCAAAAAGAAGCGCATTTTAAAACGCAAAAACGGCAGTGCAATTCGAGAAAAACAGCAAAATACAGGATAGCCTTAGCCGAAATGCACAAAAAACTCTTTTTTTCCAAATCATAAACAGCTTATGAACAGAATGTGACTTTTTATTCGGTTTTCTCTTGATTTTCGCAAAATTAGAGGCTATACTATAGGTAACAATTCCTGTTTTTCCGATGTGTGCAAACCATAACTGGTCAAAAAAACGAAGAACAGGAAATTCTTTAATTTATAGGAGAGTGAACATCCTTGGACAAATTCTTCAAAATTTCCGAGCGTGGCTCGAACGTCCGCACAGAGATCATTGCCGGTCTCACGACGTTCTTCGCGATGGCTTACATCGTAGTCACAAACCCGAACCAGATTGTTAGCTTCAACCATCTGGCTCCGGATGCCGACCCGGCCTTCCAGCAGATTTGGAACGCTGTGTATGTCGCATCCATTCTGGCAGCAATCATCGGTACGCTGCTGATGGCTCTGTATGCGAAGATGCCGTTTGCACAGGCTTGCGGCATGGGTCTGAACTCCTTCTTCTTCGTATCCTTCATTCTGCCGGAAATCATCTCCGGCGGCGACGTCATCAAGGGCTACCATGCAGGCCTCGTCATCATTCTGGTTTCCGGTATCGTCTTCCTGCTGTTCTCTGTCACGGGTCTCCGCGTCAAGGTTGCAAAGGCTCTTCCGGACTGCCTCAAGAAAGCAATTCCGGCCGGTATCGGTCTGTTCATCGCTTTCCTCGGCTTCCAGAATGTCGGCATCATCCAGGCTAACCAGTACACGCTCGTTCAGTTCGTCGATATCCACGGCGCACTGAAGGCAGGCGCGTTCTTTGCGGATGTTGAAAATGCAAAGGCATTTATGCCGGCCATCCTCGCATTCCTCGGTCTGCTCGTCATTGCAATTCTTGAAAAGCACAACGTCAAGGGCGGCGTGCTCATCAGCATCGCAGGCATTTCCGTTCTGTACTATCTCCTTTCCGGCACGACCCCGACCTTCGACATGAGCCAGATCGGCCAGACCTTTAAGGATTTCGGCTCCATCGGCATCACCGGTGTGTTCCAGGCTGACGCTTGGAAGCGTGCGTTCACAGGCTCTGAGCTCGGCGGCATCTTCTCCGCAATCATGCTCATCGTTACGTTCTGCCTCGTCGATATGTTCGACACCATCGGCACCCTGTACGGCACCGCTTCTCAGGCAAACATGCTGGACAAGAACGGCGATCCGATCAACGTTAACCAGTGCATGACCAGCGACTCCGTTGCAACGGTTGCGGGCGCTGTTTGCGGTACTTCCACCTGCACCACGTTCGTTGAGTCCGCTGCTGGCGTTGGCGCCGGCGGCAGAACCGGCCTTACGAGCCTTGTTGTTGCAATTTGCTTCGCGGTTTGCCTGTTCCTCAGCCCGGTCGCTTCTCTTGTTCCGACCTGCGCTACGGCTCCGGCACTCATCTATGTCGGCGTTCTGATGATGAAGGGCTTCGCAAAGGTCGATATGTCCGACCTGCGCAGCGCGGTTCCGGCGTTCCTCGCTCTCATCATGATGCCGCTGACCTACTCTATCTCCAACGGTATCGGTATCGGCGCGATCGCTTATGTGCTCATCACGCTCTTCACCGGTAAGTACAAGAAGAACGACATCGGTATCACCATTATCGCTGCGCTCTTCGTCATTAAGTTTGTCTTTGTTACGATGTAATTCGTACATAAAACGAACTTTAGCTTGAGATAACATAAGAGGCGCTCGCTTGTGATTTTTCACGGCGGGTGCCTTTTTTCGTTTTATTGCGCGGTTTTGTCCTGCTATACTTTGGGCATATCGAAAGAGTAAAAGGAGCAGGCGATGAAACAGGCGGATAGTTTGCTTTTAAACGCGTTGAAAGCAGCGATACATAACGAAAAAGCGGCGCTCGGTGTGCTGCCGCAGGAAACACAGACGGAGCTTTTGCGCCAGGCGGTGCGCCACGGCGTGCTGCCGCTTGTTCTTGATGCGTGCGGCAAGGCACTGAAAGCTGCGCGTCAAATGGCGTTTTGCCAAACGGCAGAGCAGATTTTGAAAACGCAGGTATTTTTACAGCTTTACAGCAAGCTGCGCGAAATGAAATTGCATCCGCTCGTGCTGAAAGGCCCGGTGTGCGCTGCGCTGTACCCGAAGCCGGAGTTGCGGCTGTTCTCGGATGTCGATTTACTGGCGGTTTCGGGTGAATTTGACCGCACACGCAATGCCTTATTGCGGCTCGGCTGCCGCACAGCAGGGGAGAGTGTCGATCCGCTTGAACAGACATTTTACCTGCCCGGCAGTCCGCTCGTTTTAGAACTGCACGGCGCGGCGTTCCCGGAAAACGATGCGTACGGGCACATGAAAGCCTTTTTTGCGCATGAAAGGCTGCGCACGGAAACCGTTTCCGTGCAGGGCGAAGAAATTTATACGCTCGGCGCGAACGAGACGTTTTTGTACCTTTTGTGCCACAGCTTAAAGCACTTTCTGCACGGCGGGTGCGGCATCCGCGCGGTGTGTGATTTGCTGTTGTTTGCCGAAAAGCATGAAAAGGAGCTTGACAAACTGTATTTGCGCCGCTGCTGCGAAAAGCTTTCGGCACTCGAATTTTTGACGGCGCTCTTTGAAATCGGCGAGAAATATCTCGGCTTTGAGAAAACGGAAAGCTTAGCGCTGCTTCGTGTGCACCCTGCGCCGGATGAAACTGCGCTTTTAGAGGATATTTTGGCAGGCGGCGTGCACGGTGCGGCAGAAAAGAGCCGCTTGCACAGTGCGAACATGACGCTGCACGCGGCGGCTGTGCAGAATACAGGAAAACGCGAGCGCTTTTCCGTACTGCGTGCGGCGTTCCCCTCTGCAAAAGCGCTGCATTGCGCGCCGCATAGCTTGCCTGCCGCATGGGGAAGGCGTCTTATACGCTACGGTAAGGAAAACATTCAAAACCGTACGAGTCTTAGAAAAAGTGTCGAGATCGGCAAGCGGCGTGTGGCGCTCCTCAAAACATATCACCTCATAAAATAAGCCGGCGGCTGCGCCCAGCTCGGGTACAGCCGCCGGTGCTTTATTTTTGATTAACGGATGCGGAACGTCTTGATCTCATACGGCTTGATGGTGAATTTGAATGTACCGCCTTCGACCGGGACATCCGTGAGCGCATTCTCCTGCAAGTCACACTCCGTAACGGAAGCGATGGGGCGGTTCCAATGCAGTTTTGTCGTTGTGCGGGCGTTTTCACATTCGTACAGACGCACGATCACGCCGTCGCCGTCTTCCGCCTGCTTGACGGTTTCCAAAATGACGTTTTTGGCGTCCACACTCGCGAGAGAGTACGCTTCGCCTGCTATGCCGCCTGCGGTGGCGCGCACAGGCTGATTCAGGAAGTACGCCTGCGCTACGGTCTCCGCGCTGCGCCATGTTTCGGCGTGTGGGTAGAGCGCGTAGGTGAATACGTGCATCTCCTGATCGGCGACAGGGTTCGGCTCTGTGCCGGATTTGATGAGCGTCAACGCCATTTCGCCGTTGTGCACGGAGTGACCGTATTTGCAGTCGTTTAACAGGCTGATGCCGTAGTGACCCTCGGAAACATCGATCCACTTTTGGCCGCAGCTCTCAAAGCGTGCCTGATCCCAGCTCGTGTTCTGATGTGTTTTGCGCGTCACGTTGCCGAACTGAATCTCAAATGTTGCTTCGTCCGTGTGTACGTCCATCGGGAAGTGGGCTTTCAGGAGGTGCTGGTGCTCTTTCCAGTCGACCGTCGTCTCAAAGTCGATGCGCGGGCACGCGGCGTAGAAGTGAATTTTCTGGCAGATGACCGAACGGCTGACCTTGCGCTCAATCTCGAGAGTTGCGCGCACGGGGCCGCGTTCCGTCCATTCCATGCGCTGCACGTCGGTGACGTCCCAGAATTTCTCCGTATAGTAGCAGTCGATGTCCCAGTTGTCGTAGTGCATCGGCTTGTCCTCGTACATGCGCATCAGGTTCGCATATTTGCCGGGCTGCACGGTCTCGCGGTCGTTTTTGCGGTCATAAAGGCGCGTGATGAGCCCGCTTTCATCAAATTCAACCGTGTAGAACGGCGTCGTGATCGTGCTGCCGTCAATGTGCAGCGTGTTTTCAAAGCTGCCTGCTTCGACCGGCGCAAAGCACTTGTAGCCCTTCGGCGGCAAGTCGGGCAGGAACGCCACAGCACCGTTTTCGGTCTGCTGCACGGGATAAGTATTTTTGCCGTCGGAAAGTGCATTTGCGGTGCAATTTTCAAGTACAACGATATCGCTGCGCGTTTTACCCGTCGTATTGAACACCGTGATGCCTTCTCCCTGCGGCGCAAGCACCTGCATGCGGTCGGCAGAAAGCGCAGAGATCGTCTCCGCCATCGCATCGTATTCCTTTTTCGTCTGCTCGTAGACCTCGTGAATGGCGGTGCCGGGCAGAATATCATGGAATTGATTCAAAAGCGTATTTTTCCACAAGCTGTCGAGCGCTTCCACGGGGTAGGGGAGCTGCGGTGCTGCCAGTACGCTCAAAAGCTCCAAGTCCATGAGTCCCAGCTCTGTTTTGCGGTTGCCGCGCTTGTTGCGCGCCATGGAGGTGTACGTGCCGCGGTGATACTCGAGGTAGAGCTCGCCCTCCCACGTGGGCAGACGGTTGCTGTCTTTTACGCGCTCGTTCAGCTCGTCAAAATATTGCCGCGCGAAGACCTGCCGCACCTTCGGGATGCCCAAAACGCCTTTTTCCATGCGTTTGCTCGTCTCCAGCATATCGCGGGTCGGGCCGCCGCCGCCGTCACCGTAGCCGTAAGCGATGAGAATATCGTTGTTGATGTCTTTGTTTTGGTAGCGTTCCCAGCCGCCCATAATGGCATCCGGGTGCAGCATGCCGTTGTAGGTGGTGAAGAAGTTCTGCACGTTTTGGCCGATGCTGAGCGTGGTGATGAAATGCGTCAGCACTTCGCTGCCGTCAATGCCGCGCCACTCAAATGTATCGAACGGCACTTCGTTGAACTGGTTCCACGAAAGCTTCGTCGTCATAAAGTAATCGATGCCGCTCTTTTTCATGATCTGCGGCAGCGCGCCGGAGTAGCCGAACACATCCGGCAGCCACAAAATGCGGTTATCCACGCCGAATTCCTCGCGGAAGAAGCGCTTGCCGTGAATGAACTGGCGCACAAGGCTTTCGCCGCTCGTCAGGTTGCAGTCGGCTTCCAGCCACATGCCGCCCTCCGGCTCCCAACGCTTTTCCTTCACGCGCTCTTTCAGGCGCGCATACAGCTCCGGATAACGCTCTTTTAAGAAATAATAAAGCTGCGGCTGACTGGACATGAAGTGATAATTCGGGTATTCATCCATAAGCTTCAAAACCGTTGCAAAGCTGCGCGCGGTCTTTTCACGCGTCTGGGCGACCGTCCACAGCCATGCCACGTCGATGTGCGTGTGGCCGATGCAGCTCGCAATCACGTCGTCGTGTCCCGCAAGGTCGGTGTAGACCGCTTTTTTTAGATATGCGGAAGCCGCGCGCACGGAAGCGTAAAATTCCTCGCTGTATGGCGTGCGCAGGTCGAGCAGGTTTATGCCTTCGTTCAGCGCGTTTTCCAGCAGCATGCGGTTTCGGTCTTCCTTTTCCATGCGCGAAAACGCCTCGACCGGCACTTTCAAGTCATAATACAGCGCTTCAATCTCCGGGTCAATCTCCTGAATTTCCATAAAGAGATTGAATTCGTTGTGGATGGTGCCGGTGTACGCTTGCAAGTCGAACACAAGCTTTTCGCCGGAAATCGCTTTCGGGGAAAGCAGCACGTCACGGTGATTCATGTCCATGCCCTGCACGGGCACGTTGTTCACAAACAGCAAAAACTGCGGGTTTTTGCCGTCGTCCCCTTCGATCTGCGTGCGCACATTCAGCCACATTGCCTTGCCGTTAAGCGCTTTCGGCACGGTGAATTCCGTGCGGAACCAATAGTGCTCGTCCGGGCCGTACCAGTGCATGGTGCGGCTGTCAAACGACGTCCACGGCGGCGTAGCGGCATCTGCTGCTTCGGGGCGGATATACGTGCCCTTTTTGCAGATAAGGTCGGTCAGCGGAATGCGCTGCACGATGCGCAGACGGTAAAGCTCATCACAAATGCGCTCCACACGTTTAGCGAGATACCTCATAGTTGCAACTCCTTTTCTATAGCGGTTTGGGGGTTCGTAAAGACTGGTGTTTTTGACTTGATTTTAGCATAATAAGGTACGGAAAACAAGATAAAACGCACAGATTCTTCCGGCTTTTTACACATTGGAATTGTCTTTACGCACACGTCGCGTCGAAAATGCAGAAAAACAAGTTATTTATGCACAGAACACAAAAAATAATTGAAAATCAGCGGAAAGTACGCTATACTAAATCTATAAAGCAGAGCGTATTTTGAGAAAAGCAACGGTGGCTCAGCCCCGAAAAACAGCGGTTTTGGAGTGCCGTATTCAAATCACATCACATAGAAAACAGAGGAAAAAATATGCGAAAAAAGGCTTGGATCCTTTTGCTTTTTGCCACGCTTATGGCGCTGCTTTGCGCATGCAGCGATACGGCACAGCAACCGGAGACGGAAAAACCGAAAATACGTATCGGCGGCACAACGTATGCGCCGTATTTTTACCGCAATATCGGCGGCCACTATACCGGCATCGACGTGGAGATTGCCGAGGAAGCCTGTGCGCGTATCGGGTATGAGCCGATCTTCGTGGAGCTCGATATCGACAAGGGCTTTGAGCTTTTGAATGAAGACTATGTGGATTGCCTTTGGTGTTGCCTGACGATGGAAGGCAACGAAGATAAGTTTATTTGGGCAGGGCCGTATATGTACACGCAGCGCGTGGTCGTGGTGCCGGCGGACAGCGAGATTGAAACACTTGAAGACCTTGCCGGAAAGTGCGTGGCGGTGCAGGCCGGCTCTATAAGCGAGGAGATCATTTTAAAAGGGCTGAACCCGAATTTGCCGGAGATTACGGACCTTTCCACATTCAGCACGATGGGCGAGGTGTTTACTTCGCTGCGCAAGGGCTATGCGGATGCGGCCATCGGGCATGAAAGCTCGCTGAGATTATATACGGACGAATACCCGGACGGCTACCGCTACCTCAACATGAACATGTACAGCGACGCCGTGGGCGTGGCATTTAAACCGGACGGCGATGCAGTACTGGCGGAAAAGCTGACGCAGACGCTGCTTGAAATGCGCGAAGACGGCACAATGGCCGCTATTGTGAAAAAATATGGGTTAGATGCCGAAAAAAATGTGAACGGAGGTACCGAATGATGCCGAAGTTCAAGGGAAAAACAAAACCGAAGCTCCATAAGCCGAGCATGGAAACGGTCATGCGGTGGATGATCACGCTTCTTCTCGGCTTTGTTGTGCTGCTGCCGGTATTTGCAGGCGTAACACAGTATGAACAGAACAAGGCGAAAGCGGATGTTGAGGACGTACTCGCTTTTATGCAGACGAACTGCCGTAAGTACGACAACTACCGCTTGGCCAATACCACCGAAGCGCTGCAGGATATTTTGACCAAAGTCAAAACACTGACGGCGTACCGTTACGAAGAGGAAGATGCGCTTTTAAACGAAAATCGCTTACAGCACTATGCGAAATTTCAGTATTTGACCGGCATTTTTGTTTTGGATGAAAATTTCTCCGTGCTGGCTCATTACGACAAAGCGGGCAAGGATGAAAGTCTGCTGCTCAGCCAGATAATAGGGGACAAAAATGCGGCGGATATTTTGCACTATCCGCAGAAAACCTATGCCGACCAGATCTGTATAAACGACAATACGTATAACTACGCCATTTCCGCACGGCAGGATAAACCGGGCCTCGTTATTTGCTATACGGATGTCACGCGCTTTCAAAACGATAAAAATGAGCTTTCTCTCTCCAATATGCTGGATGCTGAAATGTTCCGGCAGGATGTGACCGTCGTCATCACGGACGGCATGCGCGTTATCAGCACGAATTGCGAGCAGCTGGAGAACACGCTTGTGCAGTATTATCCTATTGCTGACGTGCTCGTTGGAGGGGAGCAACTTACACCGGACACATTGCTGCAATTAAAAAACGACAGCGGCACATGGTACGGTATGTTCACCCAGTACAGAGATTATTATTTGTATGCCTTTTTCCCGAGTCGCGTAGTCTACGCAAGTCGCCGCGGTTGGATGCTGCTGTTTACGGCAATCTACCTGTTTTGCGGCATGGGGTACCTTATTTGGCGGCAGTACAGTAAAAAGCGCCGCTTACTGCGTATGGAAAAGGAATATCACCTTGTCAGCGCCATTTCGAGCATCTACCTGTCAAACCTGCTCATTCACCCGCAGGATGATACATGGGAGCCCATTGTGCAGAGTGAGCGCATGAAAGCAATCACAAACGGTGTTTTAAGCGCAAAAGCCATGCTGGAAAAGTTTAACACCGAGTGCGTAGCCGAGGCGTACCGGGAGGAATTCCGTGCGTTTACGGACCTCGATACCGCTCAGCAGCGCTTAGAGGGCAAGGCTTTTGACGGCTTCACAATGGAAAATGTGGAGGGCAAGTGGTACCAGCTGCTTCTTGTGCCGCAGCGCCGCTTTACGCACCGGGAAAAGCCGAGCTCACTCATGCTTTTGTTCCGCGATGTTTCGAAGCAAAAGGAGCGCGATATGGAATATCAGGAAAACCTGCGCCGCGCAGCAGAGGAAGCTACCCTTGCAAACGCCGCCAAAACGGATTTCCTGCGCCGCATGAGCCATGACATCCGCACGCCGATCAACGGCATCCGCGGCATGGTACAGATTGCCGACCGTTTCCCGAATGACGCGAAAAAGCAGGCGGAATGCCGCGCAAAGATTATGCGGTCTTCGGATTTTCTTTTAGAGCTTGTAAACGATGTGCTCGATATGAGCAAGCTGGAATCCGGCGAAATGCAGCTTGAGGAAGTGCCGTTCAATTTGAACGAGCTGCTGCACGATGTGGGCACGCTGCTCTCCACGCAAGCGCAGGCGCGCGGTATTACGTGTACCCTCACAATGGAAGATAAGCGCGAAAAGCATGTCATCGGCAGCCCGCTGCATTTAAGACGGATCTTTCAAAACATCGGCGGCAACGCCATCAAGTATGGCAGAGCCGGCGGCTATGTACATGCTACGTGCAGCATCGTTTCACAAACAGAGAACACCGTTCGCTACCGCTTTATCTGTGAAGATAACGGCTGCGGCATGAGCGAAGAATTTCAAAAGCATATGTTTGAGCCATTCTCGCAGGAAAATTCCGGTGCACGCACTACGTATCAGGGTACGGGGCTCGGCCTTTCCATCGTGAAAAAACTCGTCGATGCCATGGGCGGCACCGTCACCGTGGTCAGCGAAAAGGGCGTGGGCACCACATTCATCACGGAGATTCCGCTGAAGCTCGACCCCGCGGCGTCTGATGCCGAAAAGCCGGAGGAAGAAATCGATACCACCGTGTTCCGCGGGCTGCATGTGCTGCTTGTGGAGGATAACGAAGTGAACATGGAGATTGCGGCGTTCCTGCTTGAGGACAGCGGCGCCGAGGTCACAAAAGCATGGAACGGCGCAGAGGGCCTGGAGAAATTCAACGCCTCGGCCCCGGGTACGTATGATCTCATCTTAATGGACATCATGATGCCCGTGATGAATGGTTTGGAGGCGGCAGAGAAAATCCGCGCGCTCGACCGCCCGGATTCAGAGACCGTACCGATCTTCGCCATGACGGCAAACGCGTTTTCCGACGACGCCGCCCGCAGCCGCAAAGCCGGTATGAACGAGCACCTCACAAAGCCGCTCGACCTTGAAAAGATCACAAAAGCGGTGCGCAAATATTGTAAGAAAAACAACCGGTAAAAGCCATAAAACGGCGGTGTGCCTGTAAAAGCGGTTGCGCCGCCGTCTTTTTATGAGCTGCGGTGTGCCTGCTCCAATCAAAAGCACCACTGTGCAGAAACTTCACAAAATGATTCTGGAAATAGAATATATTCCTGTGGGAATTTTCTCCACGAGAAGGTTGAAATCATAGTGTTGATATGATAAAATAATAGCGCAAATTTTGCAATTTTGCCGTTTTATGCAGAAAAAGAGAATTTCAGACGCGGCTTTCGCATTTTAAGCATATAAAATCGCTCGATTATGCGAAAAGCAGCATAAATATACGAAATACGAAGCTCGGTTTAGAAAGGGAGGACGTTCCATGGCTTATATGCGACTTGGCGATCTGCTGATCGCGGCTGGTGCCATTACGCAGGAGCAGCTTGAAGAAGCGCTGACCATTCAAAAGCAGACAAAAGAGCGTCTCGGCGATGTTCTGATCGAAAATAATATCATCACGGAGCGGCAGCTCATTGAAGCACTGCAAATGCAGCTCGGTGTCGATTTCATCGATTTAACGGCGATCTCCATTCCGTTGGAGCTCGCCAAATTTGTGCCGCGCGCCATCGCGAAAAAATACAACGTGGTGCCGGTAAAGCTTGTAAAAGACGAGCTCTTTGTCGCCATGAGCGATCCGCTGAACTTCGTTGCGCAGGAAGAGATTAAGGCCGCTTCGCATAAGCGCGTTGTGCCGATGATCTCCACGCGCCGCGCGACCGAGCAGGCCATCGGCACATTGTACGGCAGCGAAGGCACGGCCCGCGCCATTGAAGAAATGAAGCGCGAGGTCGGCACATCCACACCGGATATCGTACCGGTGCAGATGAACCAGACGGATGCCGGCAACGCGTCTGCCGCGCCAACGATCCGCTTTGTAAACTCCGTCATTGAGCGCGCCTTTTTGGAGCGCGCGAGCGACATTCACCTTGAGCCGCAGGAGGGCGAAATGGTGGTGCGCATGCGTATCGACGGCATTTTGAGAAAGATTTTGACCGTGCCCGCAAATTTGCAGAGCAACGTTATTTCCCGCCTGAAGATCATGGGCGGCATGAATATTTCCGAGCGTAAGATCCCGCAGGACGGCCGTGCCATGGTGCAGGTGCGTCACCACGAGATCGACCTGCGTATCTCGTCCATGCCGACGATCTACGGCGAAAAGATTGTTTTGCGTTTGCTCGATAAATCCGGGCATACGATCACGAAGCAGTCCATCGGCCTTGAGGGCACAGACCTGCAAAAGTATGATGCGCTGCTCAAAAACAGCAGCGGCGTGATTTTGATTGTGGGCCCGACCGGTTCTGGTAAATCCACGACGATGTGCGCCATGCTGCAGGAGCTTGCAAATGAGGAAACGAACCTCATGACGCTGGAGGATCCGGTGGAATACAACATTCCGGGCGTTAACCAGTGCCAGATCAACGAAAAGACCGGCATGACCTTTGCCAGCGGCCTGCGCGCCATTCTGCGTCAGGACCCGGATATTATTGCCGTGGGCGAGATTCGCGACGGCGAGACGGGCGCCATTGCCATCCGGGCAGCCATCACCGGCCATCTGGTGTTTTCCACTCTGCATACCAATGATGCCGTTTCCGCCATCCACCGTCTGAAGGACATCGGGGTGGAGTCGTGGCTGGTGTCCAGCGCCCTGCGCGGCGTGGTGAGCCAGCGTCTGGTGCGGAAAATCTGTCCCCACTGCAAAAAGGCGTATCAGCCTTCGACCGAGGAGCTGAGCCTGCTGGGCCTGCCGGAGGACAGCGCCGTAACATTTTACCGGGGCGAGGGCTGTCCCGAGTGCCACCATTCCGGCTACTCCGGCCGCCGGGCCGCCTTTGAGATCCTGATGATTAACCGCCGCCTGCGCAAGCTTATTGCCGACGGCGCTGACAGCGACGCCCTGATGGCTGCCGCCCGGGAAAACGGCTTTGTCACCATGCAGGAAAGCTGCCGCCAGCTGGTGCTGGAGGGCGTCACCTCCGCCGAGGAGGCCGCCCGCACCATCAACACCACCGTAGACGGCTGAAACTCAGGAAAGGAACGGATAAGCGGTCATGACCACATACCGTTATAAAGGACAGACAAAAGACGGCGCCAAGGTTTCCGGCGTGATCCGCGCCTATGACGAGCTGGAGGCCGCCGGCAAGCTGCGGGATACCGTGGCCGTGATCACGCGGCTGGAAGAGGTGCCGGAAAAAAAGGAGAGCATCCTGAGCCGCCCCATCGGCGTAAAGCTGAAGGAGAAGGAGCTGGCGCTCATGTGCTCCCAGTTTGCCATCATATTAAAGTCCGGGCTGTCCATCGACCGCTGTGTGGAAATGGTGTCTGCCCAGACGAAGAACAAGTATGTCCGCCGGATGCTGGACAAGGTGGCCGAGGAGGTGGGCGCAGGCTATTCTCTGGCCCAGAGCTTTGAAAACAATGCGCCTTACCTTCCCAAAACCTTTGTAGAGACCATCCGTGCCGGTGAGCAGTCCGGCACGCTGGAGGAGTGCTTCCAGCGGCTGCATCATTATTACGATAAATCCGCAAAGACCAAGGCCAGGATTATCAGTACCCTGACCTATCCCATCATGGTGATTATTGTGGCCATCATCGTCTTTATCATCATCATGGTGGTGGCGGTGCCTGCGTTCACGGATGCGTTCAGTGACCTTGGCTCCGACCTGCCCGGTATCACCCGGGCGCTAATGGCGGTCAGTGGTTTTTTCACCAACTGGTGGTGGCTGGTGCTGCTGATTGCGGCGGCGCTCATGCTGATGCTCGCGGCGGCAGCCGCTGTGGCGGCAGGGCTGGCGCGGTCGGCAAAGTATGACGCAAAGCTGCTGGCTCAGCAGGCGCTGTATGAAAAATACGGCTTTACGCGGGAGATGGACAGCTTCTTTATCTGCGCCGTTGAAGAAAAAGACGGAGAGACGGTCGTCACATACCGCGCTAATGAGGATGTCGGCGATTACGCGTGGAAGCTGGGCGACTATACCGTGACCATCCGAAACGGCAAGGCGGAAGCAAGCTG
>OLOI01002354.1_pt1 | contig 13757 bp, 8 predicted proteins | sample 1672131 | NCBI WGS metagenome assembly OLOI01 (sample SAMEA3136651, study PRJEB25190) | human gut metagenome | reverse complement strand
ATCAATAGAATTTGGTAAATATTCATTAGTGTTTGTCAGAAGTTTAGATTTCTCAAGATTTTGCTTTATAACAATATCACACTCTTCCTTGTTAGATGCAAATTTTGTATAATCACCATCTCTACATATATTATGTACAATTTGCTTATATTTTTTATTTTTCAAATCATCCAGAGCAACTATATATTCATTGTATTTCTCATCAGGTATGTCTGACATATGATAAAACGACTCTACCATAGGATAATTTAAATATAATTTCCCCATATTTGTTGATTCTGTGAAGTAGCTGGTCATCTTAATTACTTTTTCAGGAGCAAAATCCGGAGCTTGCGGATCTAAATCAAAAATAAGCAGGATGTCAGAATAACGCTCATTTAACAAAGCTCGTTTTGACTCATCCTTTTCTCTTTCTTTTAAGATTTGAAGCAAATCAATATTATCATACTCATCGTAGCTGTCCAGTAACTGATTATACAACGTATATATATTGGGTGTTATATGACACTATTTGATGAGTTTCCGAGATGCCATAAACACTCAGCAATCTTGTCATTAAATTGAAATCGGTCTTTGCTCCCTCAACAATAACCAATATCTTACTTTTACCCATCAAACTCACCACTCATATAAAGTTTTTCAAGGTTATGTCCCTCGCGCAATTCTCTGCTTGTGGCATCTGCAAATGACGTAATCTTGTTATTGGAAAGTATAAAATAACAATCAGGACGCATAATCTTGTTAGTTAAAAGATTTGTGTTATGAGAAGTGATAATCACTTGCGTATTTATCATTTTTTCGAGAATTGTTACAATATACTCAGATAGTTCATAATGATAGTACGCATCAAATTCATCAACATACATAAGCGATACATTCTTGGCGGTTTTATACCAATAAAAGAATGTGTATAAAGCACGAGTTCCGCTTGAAGCCACCTTAAAAAACGGTAACGGTGTATCTGTATTAAAATACAAACGCTTAACCCCATCAGCATCTTTTATTGCAGCCAGATTTTCTTTGATGCCGGTTATATGCAAAAACTCCTCAAATTCCTGTAATGTATTATCTTCAAATATAAAATCATAATAGTCCTTGCTGTCAGATTTAAAACCGATATATCTGTTTTCATCTAAATTTCTGAACCATAACATATTGGATACGAATCTTATCATTTTTCTAAGAGGATGGGAGTCAGGAAGTACAGTATTGTTAACAACATATTTTAAAATGCAATCGGTATCCTGAAAAGCCCAATTTAACGTTGCTGCTAATTTATCAATGCCATGAGTTTCACCCTGCTTTTTTATATAGTCATACTCAAATAACAATTTTTCGTTTAATACGACCTTCTCATATATCAAAATTTGCTTTTTGTCCTTCTTATATGAATACTTAATAATATCATCATCAAACTGAAACACATAATCAAACTCAGCATAATTCTTCAAACCGTCTGAACATAAGTAATAATCATAGAGATTAGGAGTAACATTTTTATTGGTTAGATGCGAAACAATATCAAAGATTGCAAGTCCGAGATTAGTTTTTCCAACAGAATTTTTACCATATACAATAGATTTGCTAACCAAACCATTTGTCAAGCACTGTGAATTAAACCTATAATCACGAACATTTGAAAAATCCAATGTTATCTTTTCACTGAAATTTTTGAATCCCTTTACACTAAAACACTTTATCATATCAATCACCATTATTATTATACCCTTAATCAATGAGTTCTGTCAACAGTATCCGTAATTTTTTTACGGATACTGTTATTTTTTCTATCAAGCAATACTAAGTATCCATATTAATACAAGTTATTATTTTGACGGAAACTGCTCATTATTTACATCAAATCAATATAATTTATATTACATATCCTCTGTTACATTAACTTTTTATGAGCTGGAAAACTATCATTTTCTTCTGTTTCATTGTAGAGTTGACAAATTTATCTGCCCATATTATGAATTGCGATCAATAAAAAACAAGCTTTCCAAAAGCATTTTGCTAATAGACAAGCTTGTATTTTATGTCACATATTTAATTTCTTATGCAAAGTTCTCTACTCCAATAGAATAATTTTATACCCAATCAAAAGTTAAAGCCAACTCGTCTCACACCGCATTTATATATATTCACTTTCTTTGAAAGTTAATAAATCACTTAGTACATATTTAAAGATATTATATTTTGTATTTAGTAGCACATTATGCTTGTAACTTAAGTGAGATATTTTTATAATCAGAATCAACAAACCAGTCAGTTTTTAAAGGCTCTACAATAAACTCACCATTTTCAATACATCTCTTATCAATAACAAACATCGGTCTATTTAGTTGCAAAAAATAATTCAACTCATATTTACACCATACAGAATTTTTTGAATTCTCTGATTCCACAAAAATAAGTGCTTTTGATTGAAGTAATCTTTTTTCTATCACTCTAAGTGTAGCATCACACATTAGATTACGTTTCAAATAATCTGCATCACTTATCCAATCACAAAATACATTATTTCCCTGTTGATTTTCATACACTATCAATTTTTGTACAGAAAAACTATCTTTACTACTGTGAGAAATAAAAAAATCATATTCTTTTATTTTTTGTTCTTTTGAATTCTCTATACGATATTCAAGTTCATAAGGATTTTTAGGTATATGATATGTTTGATTTGGATAAACATCTCTTAAGAATTTTTTTCTTTTTTTATTTCTTGTGTGTACTTGCATATATTTTTGTTTTCTTGCTCGTGGCTGGTAATTAAAACTCTGTAAATGATAGAACGCCTCCCAGCGTAACTGTTTATTTAATTCTGTATCATTTATTTTAAAGAAAAACCGAATAATTTTCGGACTATAGTATTTTTTTAGTTCTAAAAGGATATATAACCTGTCCTTTTGACTTGTATTTTTTCGTTCATATAATCCTATGAGTTGATCTAAAAATGCAGGAGTAATTTGTTGAGTTTTTGCTAAAGCTTTTTCTATTTTCTGATCTATTCGTTCTATTTTTGGTCTTCGTTTACTCCATAATGCTTCTTTTGCTTTTAAAAAATCTTCTTCCGAAAAAGAATCAGAATAGTGTTGCTTGTATTCAAAAGAGGTAACTTTTTTATACAAACTAACACTATGAAGCAACCTCTCAGGTTTCTTCATACCATAGCGAATTTTCCCAAAGCGTTTCTTTAGATACTTATCCTTTTGCTGATAGTAAGAATATTTATATTCAACAGAATTCCATTCATGGGGATAATAATGTTTTAGTAATGCTATTATATCACTTTCTTTGTAATATTGCGGCAATAAAGGTAATAAGGATTTTATCTGATTTTGCCACATTTGCAAAATATCTCTAATTTCATGTTCATAAATATGTTTTGTTACGCCAGACATTTTCTTACTTCATTCTCCCAAGGCATTAAATATGAGTGATTATAATAACACAAGTGCAAATCAACGCAAGCGGTATGTAAAACCATATTTCTGTTTTTGATAATAAACTAGAACAAAATGTATTTTTCGCTGGATTATTTGCATAATTTGATACATTTAATGAAAAGTCTATATCGTTTTCATCTTTCATACGAACATCATTATATAAAGTTCTATATAGCCGTTCTTGCCATAAATAATATGAATCTAAAAACCAAAAAACAATAACCGGTACATAAGTAATAAGAAAGTACATTTTGTCAGCATCTTTACTTGCCAACGCAAAAATACCTGATGCTAATGTTACTGCCCAACCTTTGAGTTTAAAAGAATTATTCGCCATTCGATTAATAACACCCTGAATTAGTTCTAAATGCTTTAATTTATTATCCATAATTTCACCATTATTTGTTGTGTAATTTTGCAGCTTTTTCTATCCATGAACCTAAGTTGTTATATCCATCTTCAAGTATATAATCATAAATACCATCACAAATTTCGTCAAAATATGCAGGTTTATTATCTTTCCAATAACCTATTATCGTATGAATATTACCTTTTTGTGATATTTTTTGTGTGCGCATATCTTTTATGTTATGAATATATACTCCAATAACAGCATTACCCCTATTTACGCTTTCTATAATCTCATATTTTACAAAGGGTCTGTTTAATGTTTCGCTACCAATTAGTACTACTGTTACAGATGTAACTTCCAATTGACGATCAATCCATCTATGTATTGCCGATTCACCTTGTCTCTTTATCTGTTCAAATTCAGCCTTATCAATAAATCCAGCCGCCTCTTTTCCTTGTATAGCCCAACTGTTTCTTACAGTCATTGAACGATTAATGTCATTATCGTAATGAAAACTAAAAAACACTCTTCTTGCCATTTATTTGCAACCTCTATCTATATTGAATTTACCTATTTATAAACCATTCATTTAATGGTGTAATAAAATTTCCATTTTTTGTAACTTCTCTAACATAATATCCTTTTGCGATAGGCGCTCCACCATTATATTTCTCTGTTCCATCATAATATACAATGTACGGATAAATTCTCATGTACTCATTACCTTTGTAATTTCTATCATATGTTCCTTCGGGTTTCATTGGAAACAAAGCAATATGCTTATTATATTTTTTTGCATCGCCAAAACCAAGTTCCCAATTACACCATTTTGAATCAATAGCTCCATTAGTTGCCAATAGAATAAATTTATCACATCTTGAAATTCTATCCTTTATACGTGTTGCAGTTTCAGCTGATGTAACTTTCGGCATTGAAGGATCCTGACTATCAATATAAGCTTTTACATTATATTTGTTCTGCAAAAAGCCAATAACACCCTTAAGGTCATCAAGTTCATCATGTTTATGTGATATAAAAACTGTTGTTTTTGCAGATGCATAATGTAATATTTCAGAAACTTCCGCTCTTGATTCATTTAAACTAATATTTGAATAATCACTAAACTCACCTTGTTGAAAAATTCTCATTTTACTAACACCTCAACTATTATTATTTATTTTAATTGTGATAACTTCTATCATATTGCTTTGGCTATATCGTACTCATCCTGATTATCTTGAATTGAATAGGCCCTATCAATATATTTATCTACATTATCAACAAAATCATTCCATTTAACACAAAGCATATAATTGCATTCACCGTGATATATGTAATTGTTGTTGTCGCATTGCTCTTTATCAGGACTTTTCTGATTAAACATATTTTTACTCATAATTGTAAAAATCCTATCAGAGTCGTTATTATAATGAGTACACTTTTTGGTGCAACAATCTTTTTGATATGTAAAATAGTCATAAGAACCATTTATATCTGGTACAATTACTGCTATTAATGCATTTGTTTTGCTTGTCACTGAATTTCCACTGGAATCAATCCTTGAAATTTCTTTAAGTGAATAAGATATTTCCTGAGGAATCCACTGATGTTTTTCAGCTTTATACTTTTCCCTCATTCCTTTTGATAACATAACAATTGTAAGCGTACTATCGTATATTCTATTCTTTAACTTTTCCCAAATTGTGTCATCTGATAACTGAGATAGATCCTCACCATCAGATTCACCCTTATAACTATGTTCTGTTTTATCTTCTAAAATATCTTCAAGTTTGTCAACATAATTTCTAACAGTACATAGTCCTCCTTTGCCGTCCATACCTATAATATTTTCGACATTATTATCGCCATATTTATATGACACAAAAATTTTTCTTCCCATTTTTATCCCTCCTTGGATATTTGTTTAATATAATCAATGACTAATCTGGCAGATTTCTTATAATCTATTCCTTTCTTTAGGCTGATATTTAACTCCTCAGATGCATCATTTATTTCGCTCCAATTACCTTTTTCTGAGTAGTCTTCTGCAATTTCTGATGAACATCCGCCAACAGAACCGATCAAAAATACCGGTATTCCCTTACTTTTTGCTATGGCGATTTCCTCTCTTATGCCTTCTTCACTCTTATTTTCTTTTATTTTTCCGCCCAAACAAATTAGTGCTTTTACATTTTCTCTTTCAATTAGTTTTTTCTTAACTCTGTAAGACTTAAAACCTGATTATTATCAACTTTGTCGATCTCTATAGGAGTACATCTATCCTTAAAATTCAAAATATTATTATGTGATACAAAATAATTAGAAATATACATCTTAACTTTTTCTACATAATTTTCTGTAACAATTTTTGCAGTATCAAAAATTAACTCTTGAAATGTCGGATGTGCTCCAAAACACAAATTAAATCCTTCTTTAATTATCTCTTTCACAAAACAAATTAAAGAGTAAGTCAAATTTTGCTTAAAAATCTCATCGCTGTCAGGGAAAGCTCCCGAAATAACAATATCATAAGGTGAATCTACCGAATTACCTTTTAGATATTTAAAATAGGTATAATAAAAATCATCGAAATTATCGGATAGTATGTCGTCATATTCAGTACGGGTAATTACTCTTTTTGAAAGCATTACTACTGAGTCAAACTCTGAGGATGAGTATCGTGATAAGGTGCTTTTCAAGTCGTCCGCATCAGATTGTTTCGGTATTCTTCCAAAAAATTGTACAAACTGCTTGATTGTCCTTTGCGGATAGCTATAACCTTTCCTCGGCAACGATAATGAATAGATCATTTTTGTATCATTAACTAATTCCAACTTATCATTCAACAAATCAGTAATACAGTTCATTTCATCATAAACATCATTACTTTTATCTAAAAGTATTTCATATGATTTATCCAAAATCTGATCTGCTATTTCATTAAGCTTATCCTGATTACAAAAATCATCTTCTAAATACTCAAGATGTGGTTTTTCAGAAGGCATATACTTTAAACCTTTTATGTCCGGATTACCAATTTTAATCCAAAGAATCGGGATATTGTTTAATAGTGCATATAATATCTCTTTAAGTATCCAGTCCGAAGTTGCAGAAAGCTCGGTGTGAAAAAACACAAGTACATCGCTATATACCAATGCAGTATCAATAACATCTTGTGCATTTTCGCCAATATTAACATTTACTATATCTCGAAAAAAATCTTTCTCTGGGGCTAAAACATTTAAAGTATCACAAATAGAAGCTGTAATTTCTTCTCCATCCAACCGTCTATGGCTTAGAAAAATATTTATATCCTCATTACAAATTGTAGGCATACATTCAGAAATAATCTTTCGAGCAAACACATTGGCTGGAATCTCTATATAATCATTCGATAAATTTCTTCTTCTTAATTGATCATAAACATCAAAACTTTGTTTGTCAGAAATAATCGAAGGCGGAATTCTGTTTTCTTTGTCAAAGGCTACAGGAAATATTTTGGATTTCTTATTCAAAGCTTCTTTAAAAAAATCATAATGAGTATCTAAATAACCATTAAAAGCTACCACAATTGAATCATTGTCCAATTCTAAAATACACTTTTTATAATTCATTTTTTGAACGTAATAATGCTCTATTCCATAACAACCCAGTTGTTTCTCCACGATTTTCAAAAAATCCATAACTTTATTAATATTTTCTTCATCATTTATTGTAGAGTTAGGCGCTAATATATATACTTTCATATTTGTATTCACACTTCTTTTTTAATTTATATAGTCAATCAACTATTTATTCAATTCTTTATTTTTCTTCTCCTACAGAGGATAACTATTAATTATATGTCATTGATTTGTAGGGGGGATATTATTTGGAAATAAACAAAATGAATGGAGTATTTCATAGATTATATTATGCGCTTACAGAATACAAAAGGAAAGGAGAAACAACATTAATTTTAGGAGCAGGTTGTTCTCTTTCCTCTACAATAAAGGATGTTTCAACAATAGGTATAATGAAAGAATCATTGTACGAACATAATATTGCAATTGATGATGAAAAGAATTGGGAAGATATATATAGTAATTTTATTAATGTTGTGTGGAGTGGTAAAACTGAAAGGGAACAAAGAGAATTATTAAACAAAAGATTTGAAGGTATGACACCGACTAATGCTCATAAATGCCTTAAGAATCTTATTGAAGTAGGGTATATAAATAACATTATAACCACAAACTTTGATTTGTTAATTGAAACAGTCTGTGAAGATATGTCTTATTTAAAGCGTACTGGAGATATGGGTTATTCTAAACATGGTAACGCTGAACCAAAATTTAATTTATTAAAAGTACACGGAGATTTAGATTCAGGAATATTAAGGTTTTCTCCTGCCGAATTAATGAAGTTATCTCCGGATTTGTCAAATGATATAAATAAAAAAACTCAGGGATTAACTATATTTATAGGATATAGAGGACAAGATGTAGGCTTAATGAATTCGATAAATTGTAATTCCTCATCATCAATGTTTTGGATTGATATTTCAGGACCATATAATCAGAATTCTTATGAAGCACAAAAAATTATTAATTTATTATCAGCACGAGAATCTTTAGAAAATGTTCTCAGCGGTAAAGAGTTTGGAGATTTTAACAACATATTACCGGAATTAAATTCTATCTTGGTTTTAAAAAATCATAAAAGCATTATTAATACACAAAAGAAACACTTAATCAGCGAGTGGCAAGATACATCAATATTAGATGTGTTATCAATTAATTCAAGATTTTATGATTTATTTTTAGGTATTTTATATTGCTCAAAAATAATTAGTGATTCACATCAATGTGATGTTCAGTTGTATTCTTCTTGTTTACAAGCATATTTATATGTTTTCAAGAAGAAGTTATTGCCTTCAAAGTTGGTTAATATACCTAATAATGAAGTTGACGCACTGATACTTGGAGTTGCGTTTGAAATAGTTATAAGAGCTTTTTGCTTAAACATAACAACTTTGGATTATGCAAATAAGTTAAATGATACCTTTATTAAAGAAATAGATAGCAACATACTATTTGATTCAACTTTTTGGGATATAATAAAAGACATAATTTCGTTAAAAGAATCGAGTGTGATAAATCAAATAAAGTTAAATTTTAAAAATGAACATTTAAAAATTGAATCAATAAATATACCATTTACTGATTTAAGTAATGTAATGAGGATAATTAAAATCTTATCTGCTGTTACTTTTCCTTACACAAAAAATGTCAAATATAAAGCATTTTATGGAAAAGAAGAATCATTGAGATGCTTTAATAATAAAATACATATAGACCTTGGCGAAATCGAAACAGATGAAAAAAGCTTCATTAATGATTCTTTAGTCAAGGGACTGCCATTTTACCAAACTTGTATAGTTGATAATCAAGTAAATATAATTTCAAAATGGCTTGATATAAAATTCAGCGTGAAGGATGATGATTTTATTAGCAAAGATTCAATATATATTTTCTGTTTGAAGCAATGTGATAAAACGACAAAAGAGTTTTTAAATCTAAATAATATATGTAACCAAAAGTATATAGAGCTGAGACTAGACAATGATATTAATGATTTTATATTCTCTGATAAAACAGCTATATTTATTACCGGGTCAAGCGGCTCAGGAAAAACATCAGCTGTCAGAAACTTTATGCTTAAAAATAAAGAATTACATTTTTCAATAGTTTCTTCAAAAGTCAACCAAACCGATTATTTGAATTTATCTGCTTTTTTGGGAATTGAAATTGACGCGAGTGAGGAAGAATCAGTAATTAATACCTTAAATAAAGCATTAAAAATAAATAACTCAAGAATCATTTTAATAATTGATGGAATAAATGAACTGAATTTTGAATCCCAAAAACAGTATTATTTAAAAATCAATGATCTTGCCAGAAAAATATATAACCTCAAATGTAATAATATAAAAATAATTGTTACCTGTAGAGAACATGCATATTTACAGTATAAAGATACAACAGGAGTAAATTTAAATTACTTATATTTCTATAGGAATGATAAATCGGAATTCGGAATAGTTCAGAATCAAGATGCAAACTATAAAGTAAAACCGTTTAATGATAATGAATTTAGCGCATTACTAAAATGTTATTTTTCAGATGACAAAATAATAGATGCTATTAAGAATGTCAAAATACAAAATATGACTCCTTTTTATTTTGCAATAATTGACGAGTATTTACAAACTTATAGTATCGAAAGTTTAGATTTCAATAACAACAATTTGCTTTTTGAGGTTCTTTCAAAAACAATGTTTGGAAGATTAACAAAAACAAATCAATTATTTGCCAAAAAAATTATTTTTACATATTTTGATTTGATTATTAATTGCAATTTATTGTATGTAACAAAATATATGATAGAAAACGCATTGTTATCAGACGGTAATATGAATGAATCCGCTTATTATATTGATGTGTTTAATGCTCTTGTTGATGTAAATATACTTGCAACAGATTTTTCCAAACATAATAATATTAAATTTAGTCATGATAAGATTGAAGAATTCTTTTTTGAAAAATACCTTGAAGAATACATTGTTATTAATAACGAAATACTTGAAAAAGTATTACATTTATGTAAAATAAATCTTATTTACAAAGAAGGATTCGTACAATTCCTGATAAACGAAGCAAACGAGAATCTTGGAGTGTTCAAAAAAATTTTAACTGATAATTATTCCGGTAATATGGACATTTTGCCCAAGCTGACTATCGAAGCGGTTTCGCACTTTAACAACTTGGAATCTGATTTAAAATACCTTTTACATGATAGAGATTATAATGATAGCAAAGCTTTAATCAATATAATTATTTCCGGCATGGAAGACAGCTTAATATCATATTCTTTATATACATATGATTTGATAAACATTATCGATATAATATTATGCATTCGAAGCAAAGTAATTGATAACGATGTTAAATCATATATGTATTATTTTAAGTCAAGATTACTTTATTTTAATAATGATTATGATGGGGCACTTGAATATACAGATAAATCAATAAGCACAATTAATCCTAATAATCTTTCGTTTTCCACAAATCTTAATATGAATAAAGCTGTTATTCTAATGGAAATAGGACACAGTAGTGATAGCATAACTATTTTGCAATCCGAATTTGATAAATATAATAATGACTATGATATAAGAAATAAAATAAGAATTGGAATTGAATTGGGAAGGGTGCTTAATCACAATGGAAAGATTAAGGAACCGTTAGAGCTTTATGATGAACTTCTAACGTATAAAGAACAAATAACCGAACCATATATACTTGCAAGAATTTGTGAACAAAAAGGAAACAGCCTCAATAAAATAATGTTTGAAAAATTGCATTATGGGTTTGTTTCAATCAGCAATATTGAGAAAGACTGCTTGATTGACGTGAAAAAGTTATTTAGTGAGGCAATAAATCTTTATGAAGACGCAATGAATTTACTTATTAAGGAAAATGAGGTGTTTTGTTATAGTGGAGTTGTACCCGAAAAGATTAATACTTATGTAAGTTACTCTATGTCTGTTAACGAAACAGGTATGGGTGAGTGTAAAACTCTGATAAAAAAAGTTGATAAACTTTTTGAAGACATTACAACACCATACAAAACAGATTTTAATTTAGCCAAAGCTTATTATTATGAGTATTTGGGAAATATTGATAAAGCCATGGAATGTATGGAGTGTGCTCTTGAAAACTCGCTAGATCTAAAAAATCAGAACAAAGAGGCAAAATGCAATCTGTTTTATGCACAATTTGCATATAGGAGAATATTAAAATTGCAGCAAAATAAAAATGAAATGGCAAAGTGGAAGTCATTGGGATTAGAGTGTGTTGATAAAGCTTTAAGGTATTATATGCATTACACCATTAATAACGATAATTATAATATAAGGCTTTGCAATAATTTGACAGCACTATTTAATGATTTGATTTGACTTATCTTGGAACATTATCCGGGGCAGATTTAAAATTAAAATTGCTTCCCTTAATATATTCTTTATCAAATTCCTCTTTTATCTTTAAAATCTCTTTTGCTATTTTCCCGGCAACTTTTCCGCTAATATTCATTGTCATAGGTAAAAGCGAAATAATAGTAATTATATTACCTTCAAAGTTATATTTAGGTAAATAACGAACGCAAATATTAACAGCGCCATTTCTTTTTAAATATTCAGTAAATTGATATATATATTCATTATTTTCGTTTAGCAAATCTTCTGAATTTATTATATCGGAGAATTTATAGCATCTTAATTCAGGCGATTGTAACCATATCAAAGTTGCAAAACCGTATGTATCATATTTTCTCAAAACAATTATTTTTTCTTTTTCGAAAGTGTCAGACAACGTTTCTGCTACCTTCAACATATTAGCAATGTAGGCTTGAAAACCTGATATACCAACACTTTGCAAAACATTCCAGGCAGAGATTATGCTGGTTGTACAACGAGAATTTGTAAATGTATGATAACATGAATCTTTTCTGATTTCGCCATTCTTACTATTTATACTAAACAATTCATTTCCGTTTTTGGCTATAAACAAGCTCGTGGCATAAGGTGAAAACCCTCCTTTATGAAAATCAAATCCAAAACCGTCAGCAAGTTTTGCATTTATTAAGATATCTGAAATGTGTTTTATTCTATTTTTTAAAGAACTCTCTAACTTTAACGGATTTATATGAAAATTATATGACTTAAAGAAAAGCCAAGGCCAGCATACAACCATATCATAATAGATATATGGGGAATATGATAAGTTATATTTTTTAACATAAGAAGTGATTATACTATTCACAGTATTAATGTTTTCAACTGCTGAGTGCATTGTGTTTCCTCCCGAAACAATAACACATGCGATTGGGATATTCTTTTCAATGCATGTTGATATACAGTTCTCAAATTCGCCATAATCCATTTCCTGAGAAGCTGTCAATGGAATGCGAATACAATCTTCTATACCTAATTGATAGCAAACATCTTCAATGGAAAAATGATTGGCACATGAGGTTATAACTATAGGAGAATTTTTAGACTTAAATTCTCTTTGGCATCGGTTTAATCCACATTTCACAGCATATGTAATACATATTTTTCCACCTGATGTAAAAACACCTGCTGATTTTGACGAATCAATATCAAGTAAGTTGGATAACTGCCTAATAATTTGTTTTTCCATTTTAAGATATCCAGCTGATGTCCTGTCTATCATGCCGTTAGGATTATAAATATTTGTTATTGTTGATGCAGCTACTGTATTCATCATTGTTGGTGGGCATATATTATAAAAAGAAAGCGGTGAATTCCATCTTATTTGCCCGTTAAGTATTTGCAATGATTCCCTTAATACATCGTTTGGGTTTCTTGGTGCCTGAGGGATTTCCTCAAAAGAAGACAGATACATATCATAATCAAAATCAATATCGCCTAAACAATATGAATTAATTTTACATTTTGGTGTGTTTTCAATATGCTCTTCAATCATTTTTATGAATTCATACTTATTGCTGTCATCTGAATTTAAAAAGCTATATTTTAAGTCATTACAAATATCATTATAATCAAAATCAATCCCACACTTTTGTTTGATTTTTAGTGGTAAAATTAATAAAACTATGTTGTGTGACAGTTTTTTAGACAATTCACATATGATATTTGAGTCAATACAATTTTTGAAAGAAGAAACTAGAATATATAAATTAATAATGTCTTTAGTGTCTAATCTATAGTTTAAATGTATTACATTTGTTATTTCTTTGTTTGTTAATTTATCAGAATTGATACTTAACAGAAAATATTGATCCCCTCTTTTTGCAAACTTAAAGCCTGCAAAATCTTTAAATTTATATTTACTAAATAATTTTATGGATATTAGATCGGAAGAGCG
>OLOI01002349.1_pt1 | contig 13775 bp, 9 predicted proteins | sample 1672131 | NCBI WGS metagenome assembly OLOI01 (sample SAMEA3136651, study PRJEB25190) | human gut metagenome | reverse complement strand
TTCTAAAGTATTTCGTGACGGCGTTGTATTTACACAGTCACGAAATACTTTAGAATAGTGCTGGGAATTTGTAAATCCGGACTGCAGCGCTATTTCGGTCAGTGACAGTTTTGTATTTTGCATCAGGCTGATCGAATGATTGATTCGGTATACGTTAATATAGCTGGAGAGAGTGATTCCGATATGCGCCTTGAACAGTTTGCTTAAATAGCGAACAGAAATATGAAGCTGTGACGCAATATCTTCCTGTATGATCTTCTCGGTATAATGCTCCGCAATATAATTCAGCGTGTAAGCAACATAACTGTTCTGGAGCTGCGGGTTTGAAAAATGATGGGCCGGTTTTGTGTGATCCAATATGTACAGCATTAAGTTGATCAGAGAAATGTTAATATTGGCTGCCGGAAACAGACCGTCAGAGTCGGTATAAAGGCTGATCAGCTTGTCTAATGTACTGTCGATTACGTCGTCTGCCGAGAAACGGTAATAAAAATGCGAAGAAAATAAAACTGCATGCATTAATGTGATCGGATAAACGCCTTCGTTTTCTAAAATAATATTTGAAAACATGTTGGGATCAAAGTGGACGTGTTTAAACGTACAGTCAGATTTTTTGTTCAGATAAAAAGAGTGAACGATATTCGGCAGTATCATAATAAAATCGCCTTTTGTGCAGTGAAGTGTTTCCGACTGGACATCCATAAGACATTCGCCTGATATGATACGATAAATCTCTATTGTAGAGTGCAGATGATGCGGAAATGTGTATCCTGCCGGCTGTGATGTGATAGTTGCGCCTGATAAGATCGAATCGGACAAAGACAGTGATCCGATCGAATCGGTATTGTTTTTTTTGTATGTTTTCATGAAACGTTCCTCTTGATCATTGCATAAACTTATATGTTGGTTATATACGGTTATATATAGATTAATTATACCAGAAGTTTATTAAAAAGTGACAAAAAATATAAAAATATGTAGATAAAATGAGAACTTATTCCGAATTATATAATTTGAAAAAAATCTCGCAATTTAAGGTTTTTCTGTTATAATGTTAGTTGACGCTTACTAAAAGATGAGGAGTGAAGATTATGACATTGAAAGAACTTGGCATCGGACAGAAAGGAATTATCTTATCTGTCGGAGGAAGCGGAGCACTCAGACAACATTTTCTGGATATGGGATTGATACGGGGCGCAGAAGTGACAGTCGTAAAATATGCGCCTATGGGCGATCCGATCGAGTTGAAAATACATGGGTATGAGCTGACGATCCGTTTGGATGATGCAGAGAAAATAGAAGTAAAAGAAATAAAGTCAGAAGAAAAAGAGAAAGAAAGACGGAACAAGGTGAAACGTTCTGCACATCCCGGATACGGTGAAGGCGGAAAGTACCATAAGAAAGAAACAGAAAATCCGCTTAAGGATGATGAGACGTTGACGTTTGCCCTGGTAGGAAACCAAAATTGCGGAAAGACGACGTTGTTTAATCAGTTGACAGGGGCTTCGCAGCATGTCGGAAATTTTCCGGGCGTTACCGTAGACCGCAAGGACGGCGTGATCCGCAACCACAAGGAAGCCACCGTAACGGACCTGCCGGGCATTTATTCCCTGTCCCCTTACTCCAACGAGGAGATTGTCACGCGGGATTTTATCCTGAGCGAGCACCCGTCCGGCATTATCAACATTGTGGATGCTTCCAACATTGAGCGCAACCTGTACCTGACCATGCAGCTGATGGAGCTGGATACCCCCATGGTGCTGGCGCTGAACATGATGGACGAAGTGCGCGCCAACGGCGGCACCATCATGGTAAACCAGCTGGAAGAAATGCTGGGCATTCCGGTTGTTCCCATTTCTGCCGCCAAAAATGAGGGCATTGACGAGCTGATCGAACATGCCATCCATGTGGCGCGCCACCGGGAGTTGCCGGGCCGCATCGACTTCTGCACGGCAGGCAGTGACCCAGCAGACCCCAGGGGCGCGGTGCATCGCTGCATCCATTCTGTCGGACATTTGATTGAGGACCATGCCGCTGCCGCCGGGCTGCCGCTGCGCTTTGCCGCCACCAAGCTGGTGGAGGGAGACACCCTGATTGAAAAAGCCCTGCAGCTGAACCCCAACGAAACAGATATACTGGGCCACGCCATTGCTGAAATGGAAACCGTGACCGGGCTGGACCGCGAAGCCGCCCTTGCGGACATGCGCTTTACCTTTATTGAAAAGCTATGCTCCGCCACGGTGGTGAAGCCGGGCGAAAGCCTGGAGCATAAGCGCAGCGTTGCCATTGATAAGATCCTGACCGGCAAATACACTGCCTTGCCCTGTTTTGCGGGCATTATGGCGCTTGTTTTCTGGCTGACCTTTGGCGTAGTGGGCTCCACCCTTTCGGACTGGATGACCCTTGGCATCGACTGGTTTACCGGCGTTGTGGACCGCGCCCTGACGGCGTATCAGATCAACCCGGTGGTGCACAGCCTTGTGATCGACGGCATTTTTGCCGGTGTGGGCAGCGTGCTGAGCTTTTTGCCCACGATCGTTATCCTGTTCTTCTTTTTGTCCATCCTGGAAGATACCGGTTATATGGCCCGCGTAGCCTTTGTTATGGACAAACTGCTGCGCCGCATTGGGCTTTCGGGCCGCAGCTTTGTGCCCATGCTGGTGGGCTTCGGCTGCTCGGTTCCCGCCATTATGGCAACCCGCACCCTTTCCAGTGAGCGTGACCGCCGCATGACGATTTTGCTGACCCCGTTCATGAGCTGTTCCGCCAAGCTGCCCATTTATGCGCTGTTCACCGCCGCGTTTTTCCCGCGGGTATGGCGTGCACCGGTCATGATTTTCCTCTATCTTTTCGGCATTTTGTGTGGTATACTGTATTCGCTGATCCTCAAGCAGACCTGTTTCCGCGGTGAACCGGTACCCTTTGTGATGGAGCTGCCCAACTACCGCCTGCCTTCGCCCAAAAGCGTCGGCCAGCTGATTTGGGAAAAGGCCCGTGATTTTATTCAGCGTGCCTTTACAATTATCTTTGTTGCAACCGTCGTGATTTGGTTCCTACAGACGTTCGACACCCGCCTGAATGTTGCTGCCACCCCGGATTCCAGCCTTCTGGCTTTGGTTGGCAGCCTGATCACCCCCATCTTCAAGCCCCTTGGCTTTGGCGACTGGCGCATTTCCACGGCGTTGATCACCGGCTTTACCGCCAAGGAAAGCGTTGTTTCCACCCTGACCATCCTGCTGGGCGGCGATACCGGCGCGCTGAACATGCTGTTCACCCCGTTTACTGCGCTGGTTTTCCTGATCTTTACGCTGTTGTATACCCCCTGTGTTGCAGCCATTGCCGCTGTCAAGCGGGAACTGGGCGGTGGCCGGGCTGCACTGGGTGTGGTACTGATGCAGTGCGCCATTGCCTGGGTTGTGGCGTTTGCCGTGCACTGTGTAGGGGTTTTGCTGGGGTTGGCATAAGGGCAGCGTATTCACCTGTCACTTTGTTTTCGCTTAACCCATAGGGAGGTTTTTTCCATGTCACTTCAAAGTATCCTTGTTCTGGTTATTATTTTTGTTCTGCTCGGCGTTGCCATCGGTTTTATTGCCAACAGCGAAAAGGGCTGGCACGGCGGCTGCACCGGCAACTGCGCCAGCTGCCAGGAACACTGCAATGACAAACAGAAAAAGAACCCGCCCAAGCAGCAGTGATGTCCAAGACCGAAGGAGACCGCCGTATGACTGCTGTTCAACAATCCGCCGCTCCGCACCCTGCCGTGCGTCAGCGCATTGACTGGATTGATACCGCCAAAGGTCTGTGCATGATTCTGGTGATTGTGGGGCACACCCTGCCCTACGGCAACCTGATGCGCAATTTCATTTTTTCGTTCCACATGCCGGCCTTTTTCTTTCTGACCGGCTATACGGCCCGCCGCCCGGATACCTGGCAGGGTTTTGCCCGCCGGGTCAGGAAGGACTTTGTTGCACTGATCGTTCCCGTGCTGGGTGTGGTGCAGGTGTTCAACGTTTTGCTGAACTTTTTCCTTTCTGATGACAGAAGCCTGACCAACCTGTGGGATATTGCCCACTACAATGCCATCACCCTGTTCTGGGCCAGCGGTAACCCTGCCGACGGCATTCCCAGCTGCGGCATGCCATGGTTTTTGTTTGCACTGTTCTGGGGCAAGCTGATCTGGGAGCTGCTGGGGCTTTTGTTCCCCAAAGGGGATTTTGCCGTCAGTTTCATTGTCATGCTGTTCGGGGCATACATCGGGCAGGTACAGTATCTTCCCCAATGTCTGGATGTTGCAATGGTCGTTGTCATGTACCTCACATTGGGGCAGCTGTTCCGCCAGCATCAGGCACTGTTGGACCGTTACCGGGTCCCGCTTTTCCTTGCCATGCTGATCCCCTGGGCATGGTGCTGCCAGCAGGGCATTTATATTGAACTTGCTTCCCGCACATACTCCAATTACATTTTGTGCGCTTCCATCAGTGTATGCGGCATCTGGATCTTCTGCCATCTGTGCCGTGAACTGAACGCCAATAACGCTTTGCGGCCGGCGCTCAGCTTTTTGGGGCGGCACAGCCTGTGGCTGTTCTTTGTGCACCATATGGATGTGTTTACCAGTGCCATCTGGCAAAAAGACCGCCTTCTGTTCACGCTGCCCTGCCGCATCGGGTGGGACATCCTGCTTTCCCTGCTGCTGCTTGGCTGCTGGACATTGCTGCGCACCGGCTGGCGCAGGCTGACCGCAAAATAAACTCTTTGAACCGTTCTGCATCCCCTGTTCCGGGCCTGCAGGGCGGTTTTTGTTTTGGCAGCGCTTTCTGCACAGTGCAAACATTGTTTTTTACCGCGGATTATGGTACAATGAATTGTCTATAAGTATGTATCGGGGATTCCCCTGAAATATCTATTTTTGAAAGGGCTTTTTATGGCAGAGCAACGCAACCAGACCCCTGCCGGGGATAACACGCAATGGACCACCATCATTCGGCCGCGCACCGGCTGGTTTGATGTGGACCTGGAAGAGCTGTGGCGCTACCGTGACCTGATTGTCATGTTCGTCAAGCGCAACTTTACCGTCATGTACAAGCAGACCATCCTGGGGCCGCTGTGGATCATCCTGAACCCGCTTATCACCACGGTGCTGTTCAACGTGGTGTTTGGCGGCATTGCCGGGCTTTCTACGGACGGTACGCCGAGCTTTTTGTTCTACATGGCAGGCAATACGGTGTGGACCTTTTTTGCCTCCTGCATCAACGGCACGGCCAACACCTTTGTGGCCAACAGCCAGGTGTTCGGCAAGGTGTATTTCCCACGGCTTACCACCCCCATCAGCCAGGTATTGACCAGCCTGATCAACTTCTTTATCCAGTTTGTCATGTACATTCTGTTCTGGGTCTACTTTGCCGTGACCGGGTCCGGTGTACACCTGACGGCCTGGGCGTTTGCCGTGCCGCTGGTGGTACTGGAAGTCATGCTGCTGGGCCTGGGCGTGGGCATTATCGTTTCCGCCCTGACCACCAAGTACCGTGACCTTGCCATTGCTGTGAGCTTTGGCGTGCAGCTGTGGATGTACATTTCTCCTGTGGTCTATCCCCTTTCCAGCTTGGAGGAATCCCCCCGGCTGCAGATGCTGATGCGCTTGAACCCGATGACTGCACCGATCGAGGTGTTCCGCATGGGCACCCTTGGCACCGGCACCGTGGAAGTGGGCAGCCTGATCTACAGCCTGATTGTTACCGCAGCCGCCCTTGTGCTGGGCGTGGTGCTGTTCAGCCGCATTGAAAAAACCTTTATGGATACCGTGTAAGGAGGGGCGCAGATGGAAAACCAGACACATGCACAAAACCAGCGCGTACCCGTCATTCAGGTATCGGGCTTGAAAAAGCAATACAAACTGGGCCAGATTGGCGGCGGCACTTTGACGCATGACCTGCAAAGCTGGTGGGCCCGTGTGCGCGGCAAAGAGGACCCCAACACCGTGATCGGCACGGACGCCCGCCTGTTTGGCAAAACCTTTATGGCGCTGAACGGCGTGGACCTGACCGTGTACAAAGGCGAAGCGCTGGGCATTATCGGCCGCAACGGCGCAGGCAAATCCACCCTGCTCAAAATTTTATCCCGCATTACCGCCCCCACCGAGGGCGAGATCCGGCTGCGCGGGCGGGTGGCTTCCATGCTGGAAGTGGGCACCGGCTTTAACAACGAGATGACCGGCCGCGAGAACATCTACATGAACGGCGCTATTCTGGGCATGACCCGCGCCGAGGTCGATTCCAAGATCGACCAGATCATTGAATTTTCGGAGTGCGGAGATTTTATTGATACCCCCGTCAAGCGGTATTCCAGCGGCATGTTCGTCAAGCTGGCGTTTTCCGTTGCCGCCCACCTGGACAGCGAGATCATGGTAATGGACGAAGTGCTGGCCGTGGGCGATATGAAGTTCCAGCAGAAATGCCTGGGCAAAATGAGCGATGTTGCCGGGCAGGAGGGCCGCACCGTCCTGTACGTCAGCCACAACATGAGCACCATCCGCCAACTGTGCACCCGCTGCGTGGTGCTGGACCAGGGCCGCGTGATCTTTGACGGCGATGTAGAACAGGCCATTGCCGTGTATATGGAAACCACCGATGTGAACGTGGTCCACTATGACCTGCTGGATGTTTCCCGCATGAACGCCAGCGCAGGCAAGCGGATGCGGCTGGAAACGCTGGACTTTGTGGGCAAGGAATCCAGTGTGTTTGCGGACACCGAAAAAATTCGGGTGCGCATTACCTGGCGTGTTTCGGAGCCGTTTACCGGGGTACACTTAAAGCTGAACCTGCATTTCCGGGATTCGACCCCCGTGGGCATTACCCACCCGGTCAACCTGGGCGCCGCCGTGCCCGGCAAGCTGTATACCACCGAGTTTGAGTTTGACCCCAGCCTGCTGGGCGAAGGCCAGTATTTCTTCTATGTGGATGTGTTTGACGGCGTGCTGACCCAGGCTGTCTGCCTGGACAAGCCAGTGACCGAGTTTGCGTTTGAGGTAACCTCCGGCGATTTGACCATGCCGGAATGGGCACCGGGCTGGGGCCGCATCCACTTCCCGCCGGTCAATGTGTTGGAGAATGGATACGATGGGTGATATTTTCATCTGCCACACGCTGTATCATGTGTTAATCGCGCTGGTGCGCGCGCTGCGCAGCCGCCCCGGCAAGTCCACCCTTGTGCTGAGCACCTGTGTGCCGGAAGCCGAAACCCTGCGCGCTAAATTGCTGGACGCCGCGCCGGATCTGTGGGACGCTGTTTTGATCGTGGACGAGGAAAAGCTGGACGCACAGAACAGCGAAAGCGACTTTTACCGCCTGCGCCACCCGTTCCGCAAGCCGTATTTTACGCTGCCCAAGGGGCATGTGTACATCAGCAATGACTGGAGCGCTTTAGGGCGCTACCTGCAGCGGGAGCGCCGGGTTTATACCCTGTGCGAAGATACCTTTGGCGGCACGTTGGACCCTGACCAGCACCTGCTGGACGAGCAGCGCACCAACCCCCGCGGCCCCTACCGCTACTGGGGCGACAGCCCCTGCTGCCGCACGGTGGAAAGCGAAGACGCCGCGCGGTGCAGCATTTTTGGCGTAGACAAGCTGGTAACGGTATCCAAAGCGCAGCTACTGGAAAGCCTGACGGAGGAAGAAAAAGCCATCATCCGCCGGGTGTTTTTGGCCGTTCCCCTGCCGGAGCATGTGCAGGGTGCCTGCCTGCTTTTGCCCCGCAGCTTTGTGCTGGACGGCCTGATGGATCAGCCCACCCAGGACGCCATGTTTGCGGCTGTTGCCAAGAAATACTGCACAGAACCGCTGTTTATCAAAACCCACCCGCGGGATACCACGGATTATTCCAAGCTGTTCCCTACTGCTGTTATCCTGCCCCGCACCATGCCAAGCGAGGTTCTCAATTTCTGCCTGCCCTTCAAATTCCAGCGCGCCGTCACCGTGCAAAGCTGGGTCCTGCGCGGCTTTACCGCCGCGGAAGAAAAGGTGTTTGTGGGGCTGGAAGAGGCAGAAAAGTTGGTGCAGGGGTAATGCCTCCCCTTGAAAATACCTGTTCAGGTGATTCCATGGAGCTGAAACAACGTAAAAATCTGCGGCTGCAAAGTTTCGATTATTCTTCCGCGAAGTATTACTTTGTGACCATCTGCACCAAAAATCGCGCCCGTCTGTTTGGGCAGATTGTAGGGAACGGTCTTGACCGTTCCGCCGCCATGGAATTATCCTCACTTGGAAAGACTGCCGAGAAAATGCTGTTGGAAGTTCCTGTGCATTTCACTTCCACTGCGCTGGATGCTTATGTCATTATGCCAAACCACATCCACTGCATTTTAGCAATCGGCTGTAACGAGCTTTCGGAACGGTCGAGACCGTTCCCTACACTGCCAACCATAATTGGGCAATATAAGTCCGGGGTGTCTCGCGCAGCAGGGTTCCCCGTATGGCAAAAATCCTACCACGACCATATTATTCGCAACCACTTTGACTATGAGGAAATCTGGCTTTATATTCAACAAAATCCCCAGAAATGGTTGAATGACCTGTTTTACACTGAATTTTGATATAAAGGAGGTTGCTTACTATGAAACTTATCGGCGTTATTCCCGCCCGTTATGCCAGCACGCGGATGCCGGGCAAGCCGCTGGCGGATATTTTGGGCAAGCCCATGATCTGGTGGGTGTACCAGGAAGCCAAAAAGTGCAAAAAGCTCGATGATGTGTTTATCGCCACCGATGATGAGCGCATTGCCGAAGCCTGCCGCACCTATGGCATGGAATACTGCATGACCAGCCCCGACCATGACACCCCCACCGGGCGCATCTGGGAGGTTTCCACCAAGGTAGAAGCCGACCTGTATCTGCAGATCATGGGTGACGAGCCGCTGATCAACGTAAAGGCGTTTGATTTGATTCTGCCGGATACCCTGCCGGAGGACCCGTATTATGTCGCCGTGCTGACCAACCGGATGGAGCACCCCGCGGATGTGATCGATTTTTCTAACCAGAAGGTCGTGACCAACGCCGCACGGGAAATTTTGATGATCTCCCGCAGCCCCATTCCCTACCCCAAAGGCACGCTGGATTTTGAATACGAGAAGGTGACCGGCATCCAGCTGTACTCCCGCCGGGCGCTGGCGTTCTACCACGAAACACCGAAGTCCATTCTGGAAAAAGCCGAAGAGAACGATATGATGCGCTTTGTGGAAAACGGCCACAAGGTACATGCCATCGTCAGCCCGTACAAGACTGTGAGCGTTGACACCCCCAAGGACCTTGCCCTTGTGAGCGAAATCCTGAAAGGAAAAGAATAAATGCCCGATATTAAACTGTTGGACTGCACCCTGCGTGACGGCGGCTATGTGAACAGCTGGAACTGGGGCTTTGCTGCAGCCAAAGATATTATCGCCTCGCTGACCCGTGCCGGGACTGACATTGTGGAAGTGGGCTTTCTGCGCAATGTGGATGGCTACAACCCCGATGTGACCGTCTGCAACACCATTGAAGAGCTGAACAGACTGCTGCCTGCCCACACCGGCAGCACCATGTACAGCGGCATGGCCATGCGCTCCAATTATGATATTGCCAAGCTGTCCCCTTATGAGGGGCACGGCATTGAGATGCTGCGCATTACCGCCCACGATTACGATATCCGCGAAGGCATGGATTTTGCCCGCGAAGTCAAGGCCCGCGGGTACAAGCTGTCCATCAACCCCATCAACATTATGGGCTATGCCGACAAAGACTTGCTGTGGATTTTAGACCAGGTAAACGAGATTCACCCGTACCAGTTCTCCATTGTGGATACCTTCGGCAGCATGCGGCGGCGTGACTTAGAGCGCATCGTCAGCCTGGTGGACCACAACCTGGCCCCGGATATCCGCGTGGGGCTGCACCTGCATGAGAACATGGCGCTCTCTTTCTGCCTGGCGCAGGAATTTCTGGACAAGCACCTGGGCCGCGATACCACTGTGGACGGCAGCCTGATGGGCATGGGGCGTATTCCCGGCAACCTGCCCATTGAGCTGATTGCCGACTATATGAACGAGACCCTTGGCTGCCATTATGACATTGACGAGATGATGGACGCCATCCAGGACCATATCGCCCCGCTGAAAGGCGAGACAGCCTGGGGTTACACCCCGGCTTACTTCCTGAGCGCACGGTACAACCTGCACCGCGATTACGCCGAGCATTATCTGGACAAAGGCGATTTGACCAACCGGGACATCAACCATATTCTGGCCGGTTTTGACCGCAGCAAGGCCACCGCATACGATAAAGACTATGCCGACCGCCTGTACCGCGAATACCAGAACCGCGCCATTGACGACACCGCCGCGCTGGATACCCTGCGCACCGCGTTTGGCGGCAAGACCGTGCTGGTGCTGGCCCCCGGTGCCAGCCTGGCGGAGGAAACCGGGCGCAATGCTGTGGCCGCCGCCAAGGCGGACTGCATTGTTTCAGCCAATTTCTGCCCGGCGTTCTGCCAGCCGGATTACGCATTTTTTACCAACAGCAAGCGGTTTGAAAAGCTGGACCTTGCTGCCCTGCCCTGCCCTGTTGTGCTCACTTCCAACCTGCGGCCGCTGCCGCAGGGGGCACTGGCGGTCAATTATGACCGGCTGGCTGCCCCGGATGTGCAGAACGCATCCCTTGGCAGCAACAGCGTGCTGATGCTGCTGCGGCTGCTGCGGCTGTGCGGTGCCAAGGCCGTGCTGCTGGCCGGGGCCGATGGCTACAAGCCCGGTACCCCCGCCTATGCCGACAGCCTGCTGCACGCTCACACCGGGCGCGGAGCTGCGTTCAACACCGCCATGGCAGGTGCTATCAAAGCCTGCGGGCTGGATGTGGCCTTTATCACCCCAAGCGAATACGCAAAATAACGAGGTTTGCCCATGATTCGACTTTTGGTTCTGGATGTAGACGGCACCATGACAGACGGCGGCGTGTACTATGATTCCACCGGCAACGAGCTGAAAAAGTTTGCCATCAAGGATGGGGCCGGGATCGTGCTGGCCCGCGCGGCAGGGATGCAGGTTATGATCTGCACCGGGCGCGAATGTGAAGCCGTGCGCCGCCGTGCCCAGGACCTGCACATTGACTATCTGTTCCAGAACGTACACGACAAAGCCGCCTTTTTGAGCAGGTTTATGGCTGAGCACAGCCTGACCAAGCAGGATGTTGCCTATTGCGGCGATGACCTGAACGATTTGACCGCCATGGCCCTGTGCGGCTTTGTGGCCTGCCCGGCCGATGCCGCCGGCCCTGTGCTGGGGCGGGCGGATTTCATCTGCCGCCAAAAAGGCGGCGAGGGCGCTGTGCGCGGCACGGTGGAAGAGATCCTGCTGCGGGACGGCCGCCTGCCTGCCGCCGTTAAAAAAGCCTTTGGCGCAAAGATTTGATGGGTGCGGCTGAAACGTTAAATATTCCGGTGTTTGTTTTGGACACCCCCTGAACGCTGAACCACCAAAACCGGGAGGAGCCCGTATGAGCAAAATAAAGGATTTTCTGAAAAGCCCGCTGGGCACCGCCTTGTGCGCCGCTGCTGCCTGCCTGCTGGCCGTGGTGCTGGTTTGGTTGGCCGCGGTGCGCCCCAACAATGACAAGAGCCTGTCGGAGCGCATCAGCGATGATTACAGCCAGTACAGCGCCGAGCTGGACGAAGCCAACGGCGCTGCCCAGACCTTTGATACCGATAATGACCTGCTGGCCATGGCCTTTGTGTTTGGCACCAGCAACGGCCAGCCCACCGGTGAGCTGCACCTGGAACTTGCCGATGTCGACACCGGCGAGGTGCTGGCCCGCTCCACCGGCGATATGGCGAACATTGTGGCCGGGCAGTACACCGGCATGGGGCTGGATACCCCCGTGACCGGCAGCGCAGGCCGCCGCTACCGCGTGACCCTGAAACCGGAGTATACCGGTTCCGGCCGGTTGACCGTGGGCTGCAGCAACGGCGCTGTGCTGTGGAACGATACCTTTACCGTAAACGGCGAAGCCGTGGACGGCACGCTGGCGCTGCTGGTGACTTACAAACAGATTGGCGGATTTTTGACCCGGTTCTTTTTGCTGGTCGGGCTGCTGGCCAGCGTTGTGGTGTTCCTTGGCATTTATTTTGCCATGCGGGGCCGCATGCCGCTGCACCGGCTGGTGTTTGTGCTGGTGCTCTGCTTTGGCATGCTGTACAGCTTTGTGCTGCCGCCCTATGCCGCGCCGGACGAAAAATACCACATCAACCAGTCCTTTACTTTAGCCTGCAAATGGGCCAACATGCTCTCGCCGGATGAATGGCGGATGGGCAATGTGCCGCTGGATATGACCTACCGCCGCGAGCACGACTTTGACCCCCTGCTGCAAAACGAAAAGACCACCGTGTTCAGCTGGCAGGAACTGAGCGAAAACCTGTTCACCACCACCCCTGACAGCTTTGACAGCCACACGGCGCTGGAAGAACTGCAGACCGACCGCAATCCCACGCTGTATCTGTTCAGCGCGGCAGCGGTGTTCCTGGCATATGTTTTTCACCTTGGCTTTGTTCCGGCGCTGATGCTGGGGCGCACAGCAAATTTAATTGTGTTCGCTTTGTTAGCGGCGCTGGCCGTTAAAGCCGCGCCGTTTGGCAGGCGGGTATTCGCTGCGGCGGCCCTGCTGCCCATGACGCTGCATCTGGCGGCTTCTTTCAGCCGGGATTCCCTGCTGCTGGGGCTGGCGTTTGCCTTTACTGCGCTGTGTATGCAGGCGATTTTTGGCTGCAAGGACGGCACGGTGCTGCCGGTGCGGCTGTGGCTGCCGCTGGCGGTGTTCGGCATCCTGCTGGCGCCGGCCAAACTGGTTTACCTGCCGCTGGCAGCGTTGTTCCTGCTGATTCCCAACAGCCGCTTTGGCCAGAGCGCCGCAACCAAAAAAGCCGCTTATCTGGCCGGATGCGTGCTGCTGGCGCTCAGCATCAACCGCGCTGTGCTGGTCACCTCAGTGGCCGGTTCTGCCGGGTTTGAAAATCAGACTACCCAGGCGGAAACCACCTCCGCACAGGGTTCCACCCCGGCTGCCGCGGTTTCTTATACAGCAACAGAGGCAGCTGACAATCGTACCCTGCATGCCGCCCCTGCCGCGGGTGACGGCAAAACCTCCAACCGGTTTGCCAACATGCCTGCCGAGTACCGCGAAAACACGGCTTCCAACTTTGTGCGCCGCCTGTATTACTGCGTGGAGGGCGTGACCGAGATCCCGCAGAAGGAGCTGGAGTTCTGGGTGCAGGCCTTGCAGGAGGGCGATGTGACCGCCGCCGTTCTGGGCCAGAGCTTTTTCTTCAGCCCGGAGGAAGTGGAGCATTCCAGCCTGACCGATGATGAATTCATGAGTGCGGCTTCCCTGGTTTACCTGGACCGCGACCTGATGACCACCGATGCCGAAATGTGCCGGGAACGGCTGGCCACTGCTGACCGCCGAGACTTTTTCAAGTCCATGTTCAGCAGTGATGAATGTGCAGAGTTGCTTTCCGCCTGCCAGATCTACCCCGGCGTGGAGGATGACCGCTACCCGCTGGACCGCAATGTGCTGATCAAAGAGATCGAAGCTGTCCGTACCGTGCGGGACAGCCAGAGCACCCCCAGCGAGGAAGACCAGACCACCTTTACCCCCGGTTACATTCTGCACAATCTGCCCGCCGTGGCTATGCTGCTGGTACGCAGCATGGTGCAGGATGCCGACAACTGGGTGCGCGGCCTTGTGGGCGGCAGCTTAAGCTACAGCT
>OLOI01002348.1_pt1 | contig 13780 bp, 8 predicted proteins | sample 1672131 | NCBI WGS metagenome assembly OLOI01 (sample SAMEA3136651, study PRJEB25190) | human gut metagenome | reverse complement strand
CCAATTATTACCAAAGCTATTCCTTTATCAACACCCAAACAATCACAGCATCCACACCCGCCGTTCTTCTGACAGCAGCAGAAACTTGGTTCTTACGTGCTGAAGCATCTTTACGAGGTATCAATCCGAAAAACGAAAGCGCAAAGCAATGTTATGAAGCCGGTGTCCAAACTTCATTCAGCCAATGGGGCGCCGGAGATGCAAGCCTATATCTGACAAGTAAAGGTAAACCGACAGATTACATTAATTACGCAGCAGGCCCCGGAAAAGACATGAAAGCATTAATAACCACCACTCCCAATTTTGACGATGCAGTTAATCAAGAAGAACAACTTGAAAAAATTATCACTCAAAAATGGATTGCTTGCTGGCCAGAAGGCATGGAAGCATGGGCAGAACAGCGCCGTACCGGATATCCGAAATTATTCAAAGTACAAACCAACAACAGCAATGGTACAATTGATACAGACATCATGATTCGCCGCCTCCCCTTCTCACAAGATGATGCCAAAAAAGATCCTGAGCAGTATAAAAATCTGTGTACGGCTCTTGGTGGTGCAGACAATGGCGGTACACGGCTATGGTGGGACACAGGTAAAAACAACTTTTAATTCATATTCCAATAATAATGATTATTTATAAGAGAGAGTCTAAATGTTTCACTTAATCAAGGTATTAGCATAAGGCAAAAAGACTTTGTAAGACGGGGAGCGTTATGTTTCCCGTCTTTTTCTATTTTTCATACGGCATTCTATTTTATTTTTCTATCTTTGTTCAAGCTATGAAATAACATACCTATACAGCAAACTTTTTCCGGATATTCATCGTTTAACTGAAAAAAATATATGAAAAAGTTTCTAAGTAATACTATCGTACAACTGCTTATTGCCGTAATTATCGGACTGTTGGCAGGCTTTGTTGTTAATGACGCAGTGCTGGAAGTCGTTATCTGTATAAAGCACATCACGGGACAGATTATATTTTTCCTGGTTCCCCTTATTATTCTGGGATTCATAGCCCCCTCTATTGCCCATTTGCGCAGCAATGCATCAAAGATGCTTTTATTCGCTTTCGGCATAGCCTACCTATCATCTATCGGAGCCTTTTTTCGGAGCAGCCGTAGGTTACAATGTGATTCCTTTTCTGCATATAGCCGATGATGCCAATACACTGAAAGCATTGCCGGAAAATTTACTAAAAATAGATATTCCACCGGTCATGAATGTTATGACGGCCCTTGTACTGGCAGCTTTGATAGGACTTGCTACTGCTTGGGTTAAATCGGATGAAATATCAAAACTACTGGATACTTTTCAAAAGATGGTACTTGAATTGGTGAAAAGAGTACTGCTTCCCGTACTTCCCGTATTTATTGCCGCTAACTTCTGCATTCTTAGCTATCAGGGAGCTGTTACGAAGCAGTTACCGGTATTCCTCTCCGTATTGATAGTTGTTATTGTTTGTCATTTCATCTGGCTGTCATTGCTTTATTTCATTGCAGCTGTTTACTCAAGAAAAAATAGTTGGCAGGTATTGAAATACTATGGTCCTGCTTACCTCACAGCATTAGGTACAATGTCTTCAGCAGCTACGCTGGGAGTGGCGTTGGAATGTGCCCGCAAAAGCCCTATCCTTCGAAAAGAAATCAGTGATGTGACGATACCTTTATTCGCCAATATACACCTATGCGGCTCTATCCTGACAGAAACCGTATTTGTACTCACTGTATCCCAAATGCTTTATGGAAGTATGCCCAGTATATTACAAATTACTTTATTCATCCTGTTATTAGGATTATTCGCCATCGGTGCACCGGGAGTACCGGGGGGAACAGTACTTGCCTCTTTAGGGCTAATCATCTCTGTTCTTCACTTTAATGAAGCCGGAACGGCATTACTACTTACGATTTTTGCATTACAGGACAGTTTCGGAACAGCTTGTAATATTACCGGAGATGGGGCACTAACGCTTATTACAGATACTTTCGAAAAAAAGATAGCTTCGAAGCCGAAGGCTTTTAAATAAAGGCTCTCTAATAACTATCTTTTTACTTAAGGGTTTTGTAAAGTTACTTTTTTGATATTATTGCAAATATTCTCAACCCATACTAACCACAAATCAAAAATAGATACTATGAAACGAAAAACACTTAAAAGAAAAATTTCTATTGTTGGCATTTTGGTTTTTGTCAGTATGATAGTTTATTCATGTTGGCAAGATGAATGGTCCTCCAATGTAACTGATGAAGTTATTTTTGACAGCAATAAAGAATTGACCATTGCTAAAGCAGAACAATGGTATAATGCCACCAATCCCTCAGCTACTACAGTTAGGTCCTTAAGTGCTGACGGGCGAATTCCAGCAAAGCCTAATTGGAACAAGGCTAAAGAAAGTAGAAAAGGAGATTTAGAGGTAGTCGAAACAACTCTAATGACAAGCGGTAGTACATTTTTTATGGATAACGAGACAAAAGAAAAATATGAACTACAAGATGATTTGGATAAAATATATAATGTAGTACGCATGGTAATATTGAAGAATCTAGAAACAGGTGAGATTTACAACTTCATCATGGTATTCATAGGTACTTATGATTATTTGATGCATACCACCTCTTTTGAAAACAATTCTTATTTACATCGTGAAGCTGATTTTGATGGAAAAGTTTTATTCTACAATTTCAATTATGGATTGGTAAATGGTTGGAAATATGAATCAGGGAAAATAACAGCCTCCATTTCTCCGGGAACAGAGGAAGGATACCGTATGAGTTTGCAAAGAGGAAGAGGACAATCCGTATGTAATACGGAAATAGACTGGATGGAAAAGCGGAATTGTCATAATGATATCGTTTGGGATCATGAACTGGGGCTGCCCGGCATCGATGTAATTTGCGACAAGTATTTACATCCTGAGTATCATGAAGTTTGCGTTTCATTGGATGATGACGAAATGGATGGCGGAGGTGGTGGATATAATCCTCCTTCAAATCCTCCTGAAACACCTCCTACTCCTTGTAAACGTGCTAAAACATTGTCGCAGGACGCAGCATTTAAATCGCGTATAAAAGATGTGTATAGAAAAACATTTTCCGCAGGCAATACTGTGGAGCAAGGCTTTATACAGACTTCAGACGGGCAAACTATTTTCCCGAACGTACAAGAATCAGGAAGTGCCAAATTCACAAATGATCAAATAGCAGGAAAAGAAATCATGGAATGGTACCATTCCCACCCTACAGGCTCTATGATTACTTCATGGGCAGATTTAAAGGCTTTAGCTATACGATACCAACAAGGATATGTGAAATCAGAGAATTTTACTTATGGAGTAGTTTCAGAGTTCGGATGTATGAGTATTATGATAACTTCTCCAACAGATTTTAATACTTTCGCTACCAAAGTTCGAAATGGTGAACTTTCCGAAAGTTGGAACGCTTATATAGTTGGTGCAAGCGGAGGGGGAGTTGATGAATGTATAGGTCAGTTGCTTAAATTTTTAGATCGCAATAACTCCGGTCTGTCAGTGATGTTTAGTTCGAATATTGATGAAAGCAATCCGACTTGGAATGCTCAGGAACTAGCTTCTAATGGGAAATCTGTAAATATGGAATGTAACCAATAAAAAGAAAAGTCATGAAAAGAATAGAATTTGTTTTGTGTTTGTTTTTTATCAGCACAGTTAGTTTTGCCCAAAAGGAAATTGCTCCAACAAAAAACTTGGATGCTTATATCGGGACTTGGATGTATCAGTCAAATGATACGATTTTTAAAATAGTTCTTAAAAAAGGATATGCAGAGGATCAACACATGATTATAAATGGTCTTATGGGAGGATATTTTCTATCAGTGAAGGGAATAATTGTAGAAAACTATTTTAGTATCAGAGATACTATTTGGCACTTGGACAAAAAAAAGGGAACTCAAGATTTTTCTATCTGGGCTTCAAACAATGCTACCAGTTTGGACTACATTGATCCTAATCGAGTCGGAGTTTTATTTTACGACCAACGGAAGAAGCACTTCGGCGGAAAAGGGATATTAGGCGGAAAAATACTTCTGCTTTCTTCCGATAAAATTCGTTGGCATCTGGATGAAAAATTAGGATTAGCCCTTGAAGAACCGGATGAATATACAGAACTGATAGGATTTTCTGTTCCTTCGGACGTGATAATGACTAAAGAGAAAGAACAATGATGTGAACAAAGACAACAAAATGTATCAAAAGCCAATGGAGAACCAACAGTAACCCCTGGCTTTTGGTACATTTATTTTCATAATCTTACAGCAAACTTGTTATTTCAAAACCTCATCCAGCTTTTGTTGCAAAGCCTCCCCTTCCAATCCTACAGCCAAGATCACCCCATTGGGGTCCAACAAGAAATTCATAGGAATCCAACGAATAGCATACTGCACGGCTGCATCCGATTTCCAGTCCTTCAAGTCTGAAACATGAGTCCATGCCAATTGATCTTTCTCAATAGCGGCCAACCAAGGTTCTTTCTTACGATCCAAAGAAACTCCTAAAATAGTAAAATTCTTATCCTTGTATTTATTCCAGGCAGCAACAATATTCGGATTTTCCTTGCGACAATCAGGACACCAGGAAGCCCAAAAATCAATCAGTACATATTTTCCTCTCAAACCGGATAATGTGACAGGATTACCGTCTACATCGGGCAATGTAAAATCCGGAGCCACAGCACCGACCTGAATATCTTTCATCCGCTTGATAAAGCCATCTATTTGACTGACATACATGGTTTCATCCAATGAAGCATCCAGTTTGGCACGCAATGCCTTCATTTCTTCCAGATTCAACTTATAAGCGAAATCCTTCACTATGAAATAAGGGGTAACAGCAGATGCCGGGTGAACAGCAACCAGACTATCTATGCTATATCCATCCTGACGAGTCAAAGGAGCATTTTGTGCATACAGATCATTAATGGCAGAACCTGTCACAGTCAGTATCTTTTCTGATTCATTCATCTTCAACTGCATCTTTTCGTTATCTAAAAAGAATACCAACGGACGTTTGCTATCCCTGAACGTAGTCAGCCCATAAGCCAATGGCTCAGTACAAACACCTTCAAATTTGAAAGTACCGTCAGTAATCACAGCCGAATCCACAGCTATGAACGATTTATCCTGATATTTTTTCAGATACACCATTCCATCTTTAACATCCGATATTTCTCCATTCAGAGTATATCCTTTTTTCTCTTCGCCACAGGACAGTACAGTCATAGCCAGTACACCAGCAAAAAGCACATTTACCATTCTTTTCATCTCTATCTTCCTTATTATTATAACTCGTCAAAAATAAATATTCCTATGCAATTATGCAAACTCCACCGTTCCTATTTGGAAATTAACTCTCCCTGAGTTACCTTTGTAACTTCAACTAACTATTATATAACCTATGAAAAAACTCCTATTTCTAGGCGCTCTCCTGTTGTCAACAGTATGTATGAACGCCCAAACTTCCGAATATTATCAGGAAGCAGCCAATCCTATTGCCACCAACCCCGCTTTATGGGCGAAAGTTACAGCTCCACAAATCAGCTGGGGAAGCACAGACATCCGCTATAAGAAAGAGGAACCGGCTCCCATCCATAGTGCGCAGAAAAGTATGAATCTTACTGCATGGAAAGGTGAGAAAATTTCAGCCCAACTGGTAGTATGGACTCCCAAAGTGCTAAATGACTTGACTTTCATGGTCAGCGATTTAACCTCAGGCAGTGCAACCATCAGTAAAGAGAATATCCGAACAGGCTTTGTCCGTTACGTTATAACCGATGAACTGAACAAAGATGGTTTGGGCGCATGCGGCTATCGAAACAGTGCTGATTTTGACTCAACTTTAGTAGCAGATGTAATAGACCATATCACTCCTACTCTAACCCTTCCCGCCAACTCCACCCAAGGGGGATGGATCAGCGTAAACATCCCTCAGGGCACTAAAGCCGGGAAATACACAGGAACCGTCACAGTGAAAGCCGACGGTATCACCTTGTCTGAATTAAAACTGAACCTCCAAGTGAAGAACCGTACTCTGCCTCCTCCTTCCGAATGGACTTTCCATCTGGATTTATGGCAGAACCCTTATGCAGTATCCCGTTACTACAATGTGGAACCGTTCAGCAAAAAACATTTCGATTTGATGCGCCCATTGATGAAACTGTATGCCGATGCAGGTGGTAAGGTAATCACAGCCTCCATTATGCACAAGCCTTGGAACGGACAGACCTATGATGCTTTTGAAAGCATGGTCACTTGGTTGAAAAAAGCGGATGGAACCTGGTATTTTGACTATACCGTATTCGACAAGTGGGTGGAATTTATGATGGATCTTGGTGTCAAAAAACAAATCAGTTGCTATTCTATGGTTCCCTGGCGCCTTTCTTTCCAATATTTTGATCAGGCCAGCAACTCTTTCAAATTTTTGGACGCCAAACCGGGTGAAGTTGCTTATGAAGAATTTTGGATGAATATGCTGCAAGATTTCTCAAAGCATCTGAAAGCAAAAGGCTGGTTCGATATCACTCACATTGCGATGGACGAACGCCCGATGAAGGACATGCAGGAAACACTGAAAGTGATCCGTAAGGCTGATAAAGACTTTAAAGTTTCTTTGGCAGGAACTTATCACAAAGAACTATTGGATGATCTGAATGATTATTGTATCACCATTGCCGAGAAATTTACTCCCGAAGAGATTGAAGCGCGCCGGAAGGCAGGCAAAGTAACTACTTATTATACCTGCTGCACAGAGCCCCGCCCCAACACTTTCACTTTCAGCGAACCTGCCGAAGCTGAATGGCTGGCATGGCATAGTGCGAAAGAAAATCTGGACGGATATCTTCGTTGGGCTTTAAACAGCTGGGTGAAAAATCCCCTACAAGACAGCCGTTTCACAGCTTGGGCTGCCGGAGACACGTATATGATTTATCCGGGCGCCCGTTCATCCATCCGGCTGGAACGCCTGACAGAAGGAATACAATTTTTTGAGAAAGTACGCATTCTGAAAGAAGAATTTGAAGAAAAAGGCAATAAAGGAGCTATTAAGAATATAGACAAAACCTTGAAAATGTTTGATGAATCAAGCATGGATAAGATTTCTCCTACCACTGCCGTAAACAAAGCAAAAAAAGTTATCAACCGATACTAGAAAAAGGGAAAATACCTTTATTACATACATATATATATATCGGACCACACATATGTATGTAATAAAGGTACTTCAAACTAAAAGCCGAACAGAATTAACTTGTGGGAAATAGGATGGATGAATCCCCGATAGCTTCAAAAGTAACTTAAGTGCATTGGGCAAGTAACTTAACTTACTTGACACTTTCACTTAACTTACTTGGCTCACGAAGTCAAGTTACTTTATTTGCCCTATATTTCTCAAATAAATTCTGTTTGGCTATATAAAATGGCAAGTTCTAGTTTTAACTTTATCCTCCCTTTCCTTTATACAAGTTTATTCTTCGGGTACATAAATGATTTCTCCATTATCCAATTCATAAGCAATACCCACCTTTTTTCCTTTCTTGCCGCTTTTGACATCCTGATCCTCAGAAGGGGTATAACGGTTAATCTTCTGCCCTTCCTTGGTTATGATTTCCATGTTTTCCTTACCCGGATTCTTCACCATCGTAAAATCTTCCTGACTAAACATTTCAGTCATATTATAACGGGTAACCAAGGCCACCATTAACGCTACAGCAAACACCATCGCCACATCAAACAGATTGCTGACCACGCTCATCGGGTCACTATCCTCCTCTTTTCTTAATAAATTACGTTTCATCTCAAGCTGTACGTTTTTCAGTGAGCAATTCAGAAAGGAATTCCAGATTAGTCATATCCTGTAAATACCAGCGTTGCTTCACCTGTTGGGTTATGAAACCGATAGCACTAGAAAACAGACCAACTACAGTCGTAGCAAAAGCGACCTGCATATTATACGCCATAGAAGCGATATCACCAGTAGAAAGTCCCACCAAAGCAGGTCCCATTGGAATCAATGTACCCATCAATCCAAGCATCGGTCCCATCTTGGTCAATGTTTTTGAAATAGCCAAATCCTTATCAGCAGTAATTTCAAAATCAGCCAACAGGCGCTGCACATGTGCCGGACGGTCTTTTGACTCCAACACCCGACGGATATACGCAATGACCAACGAGTTAGACTTCACAGGAAGTTTGCCTTCCAATTCGGACAAAGTATCTATAGTCAATGTATCAAGCTGTTGACGCAACAACGCATCCGTACGCCGAATAGCCAGATACTGCCCGAAAAAACTGCCTATCAATAATAGCGAACGGATGAAAAGAATAATAAGCAATACAACAACAGGGACTAAAAGTCCGTTCGAAATCCAAAACAGAATGTCTGATATAAGATTCATAATGTCAGTAAGTTTTAAATGTTTGTTTTTATTCGTCTATATTTATATATAACCAATCCAATGAGTCCTCCACCTGCCAGCATAATTATCAAGCCGGTCAATGCCCCCCAATCCACCTCGCTTACACCTGTTACGGCGGTACGACCATTTACAGTAGCAATAATTCCCAATATGGCGGTCAATGCATTAGTGAGGAACAATAGCTCCAACCGTAATTCCTTTTCCGGCAAAAGATAACGAAGAAACAATGTGCCTGCAGAAATCAATATCAATACACCTGCCGCCATACTCCATGCGACAAGAGAAAAGGAAACACCCGGAAAAGAGAAGATAAGATATACCAATCCGCTAAACAAGACAGGAAATATCAAAATCCCCGGAAACCAACGTAAAGCACGGTAAGCCAAAAGAGTACGTTTCTTAACAGGCCCTGTAGTAAGCACATGAACAGCCAACATACAAAAAGCCATCTGTAAGGCAACTTCCACTGTAAGCACAACCGAAGTGTCAAGCATCAATTGGACATTTGCCAACCAATCAGCAATCTGTGTCTTAGACTGCTGAATAGCATATGGCCACATCAGTCCCACAAAGAGGGTGGCTACAACAGCTATTGCTGCAACCGATCCTCGTTTACGAAATGTCTGTTTCATCATAAAATTGAAACAGACCAATATCATAAGAACAACTACAACTGTTTCCATAGCCTGTTATTCTTGCATTTTTTTACGGCGACAACGCACCAATACAATTAAAACAAGAACTGCAGCCACCACTACAACACAAACAACAGTATTGCTTACCGTATTCGTCTGTTGTTCCGTACCGACTGTATTCATCTCTTCTTTTTTCATCACCATACCCTTTTGCTCTTTTGAAGCAGCAACTTCACGTATCTGACTGATGTTTTCCTTATACCGGGATGCAGTCTGTGCATCCGTTTTAGAAGCTATGAACTGACGTAATTTAGCATTATCACAAACAAAACCAGAACAAGACGGTTTATATTTATTCACCAAATCGGTATGTAGTTTGGCAATATCCGCTATCTGTTGCCCGCTAGCCTGCCACATTCCTTTACGGATAGTTTCCATCATTACCGCAGTCATTTCTTCCAAAGCGGCAGGGTTCTGCTTTTCAAAATAATCCTGCACTCCCAAGTTAAATTTATCCTTTACATACACATCATATATCTCATTCCACATTTCCTTATCAACAGCCTGAGGTTTCATGACATTCCAACCATACGTATTTTGCACAATCTCAGCAAAAGTATTAGCTGCGCCGGCCTCCCCTTTCATTTTTTCCTTAATATAAGCAGGATTGAATATTGTGGTACGGCTCTCTATACCAATAGCTTCTTTCACCTCTTGCATACGGGCATTGTTACGGTTACGATAGTCGCTCAGATACGCATCAGGATCTTTACCGGTCACATTACGGACAGCAAGATTCATACCTCCCATAAACTCATACACATGATCCAGACTTAATGCACCCCATGTATTGCTTTGACGTGGCTGAATAACCGCATCCGTACGTGTCAAAGCAGCTTCCAAAGCAAATTGGCGAACAGTTTCCCAATTCTTTTCACTACCATAAAAAGCACCCATATTATTCAAATAAACATCGGCGATTTCCTCTTCACTTTCCCAACGGTCACCAGATTGCACCATACTTTGTATACCCGTACCATAATTACCATTCACTCCTCCGAACACACGGAAAGTAGACATTTCACGGGCCTCTTTTGGAGTCAGACCTTTTTCTATTAATACACGTTCAGCTTCCACAACACCTGCTGCTACTTGATTTTCAAATTGATCTTCTCTAGCATTGGCAGCCATCTCTACGGCACGATTAACAAGAAACAGACGTGAAGCGGCAATATCTCGCAGCTGCCCGCTAGTCTGCACTACCACATCAATACGAGGACGGCCTAATTCAGCAGAAGGAATCAGACGAAGATCCGTCACACGCCCAAACGTATCACGAACAGGCTCTACACCCAGCATATAAAGCACCTGTGCAATAGTAGCACCGCCGGTTTCTATAAATTCTCCACTCCATAATGTATAACTTACTTTACGAGGAACAGAGTCATTATGACGACGGCGATACATTTCGATAGTGTTGTCAGCCAATTGTTTTCCTTTTTCCCATGCAGATTCCGACGGAGTTTCTTCAGCATTGATAGCGAAAAGATTTCGTCCTGTAGGTAATGTATTAGGATTGGCGATGGGATCACCACCCGGTGAAGGCTGCGTATATCCTCCGTTCAACGCATTCACCATAGAGGTCAATTCTCTTTCCGGACTTTCCAAAAGAGCACTCTTATAATTGCCCACATTCTTCAAGGTACGTTCTACTTCCACGACAGCCAAAGCAAAATTCATCTCCTCTTTAGAATATTCTTTTTTCTTGGACATCATAGCTTTCATCATCGCTTCCATGCCTCCGAATTTATCACTATCCGCTTTTTCACGTTTTCCTCGAGAAGTTGTTTTCATTGTAACCGTATCTTTGGCCAGTGTATTCATACCTACAGCACGACTCTTGTACATTCCTGTTTCCATTTTCTTTAAAGCTTCAGGGCTTGCACCCATTTTTTTTGCAAGTTCCATAGCTTTCTCAGGATTCATACCTTTCGCTATTTCCTTCATTTTCTCTTTCATAGACCCGGATATGCTATTCCTTTTCGAACATCCGCTTTGGTCAGCCTGCATTATTCCACTGCTCATATCAGCATGTGTTTTAGCCTCAGCCGGAGCCTCTTCAGCTAATGCCATCATCATGGTCATCATGCCTTGAGGAGTATTACGGGATTTATTGATTTCATGTGCTTTAGCAAGTTCATCGGAAGTAATGCCAGTAATACGGCAAATCAATTCATCAGAAGCCAACGATGGATCAGCCAACAGACGAGTGACCAAATCACGTGCAGGTTCTAAATAACGCTGAGTAAAAAGAGTGCGATGTTTCTCTACCTGTCCGTCCGCACGATTACGTAGTTTATCTAATGCCAACAGACTATAGGCTATCGGCTCGGTAGCCATAGCATACACACTGGAAGTAATACGAATGGGTTCATAAGGAATCCCCATTGTATACAACTGACCTGTAATCTTCTCATTTGCCAGTTCCTCTGCAAAATTTTCTATACGCTGAATATCTTCCTCGGCATAAGGAACAGTAAGAAGACTATCCAATTCCAATTCACGATGGATGCCCAGTTTCACCGTGAGTTTCTTTACCGCCAATGAAGCACGGTTCAAAGCGTCTTTATTTCCGGTAGACAGTACAGCCTGCCCATCGGCCGGAAGTAAATTATTGTATGTTTTGACAGCCTCAGTCAGTTCACGATAAATGGTGCGGACACTACTTTCCATAAAAGGTGGAGTAAGATAAGATTGCAATCCCGCATACGAACGACGCTTAGCAATCATCCCTTCACCTACATTGCCGATGGAATAAATATAAAAATGAGGTAATGCACCTACCAGACGGTCGGACCAGTCATTGCTGCACAAAGCAACTTGTTTGCGCGGAGTGAACTCTAAACTGCCATGAGTACCGAAATGAATCAACGCATCAGCTTTAAATCCGAATTGTGTCCACAGATAAGAAGCAATATAAGTATGTGGAGGAGCTGCATTGGTTCCATGTACTACTTTAAATGCATTATCCCCACTACCGGCCGCATTCTGTGGCAAGAGCACCACATTTCCAAATTGCAAACGAGCTACTCCTAAACGGCCGTCGGAAGTAGTCATATATGCTCCGGGAAATTCACCATTGGCAGCTATTACTTCGGCATACATTTCAGGACGAATGGATTTCTTTATCCAACTCTCATATTGTTCTTTTGTTATGAGTTCGGGCTTGCCGGTTTCCATAAACCGATCAAAAGCTCCTTCGGCATACGAACCAAATACGGCTCCTTGAGATTGTATCATCTGTTCCAATTCTTTCGAAGAGGTAGGCAAACCGTCCACCTTGTAGCCCTCGCGTTTCATACGCTGCAACAAGTTATAAAGTGAAGGAACCACTTCCATACCACCCGCAGTCAGTGCATTCTGACCAGGACCTTTATAATAATAAATAGCAACGCGTTTCTCACTATTGGGTTTACGCTGCAGAGCAATATAGTTATTAACTGTTTCTACAAAAGTTTCCAAGCGTTCTGGAATAGCATAAGCGTGTTGCAAACCCTCCTCATCCTTATAATGTCCAAAAAGAGCGAACGGACGGATAGCTCCATCTATCTCGGGAGTAACAATACTTTGTGACATAAAGCCGCCATTCATCCCCATCTTGTCCCTCTCCCACTCCTCTACCAAGCGATTTACATTCAATGGAGAGAAAAGCGGTATATTCTGTTTCGCCAGATAATCTACAATAGGTTCACCCATACGTCCATGCGCCATATTGATAATAGCAGACGGACGGACAGAATCAATTCCATGGTTCTGAATAAAAGAACGCATGGAACGTATAGGATAAACCATATTGCCAGTTTCCTCCAATTTAGCAATAAGCCCGGAAGGTTCACCCATCGGACCGGTCACAATAATACGCGGAGCATTCTCTTTCCACAAGCCGTTATGTTGCAGAAAAGTATTGTATCCGGCTACCGTATTGAAACCCAACTCTTCGTCTTCGGGTTTCTTTGGATCCATGTGATAAAGCACATCATCGGCACGTTTCATTACGGCTTCCGGTTCAGACACAGAGAATAGTTTTTTATCAATATGCACACGCACATAATTCAGCATACTGCGATAGTTACGACGTCCTCCATTAGACAGATAATGTTTCAATGTATCCGCTTGGATGGAATCCAATGAAATAATCTTGTTTGCAGGATTGGTAGCGGCAGTAGTCAATACCGGCAGACCACCATCGGCTGCCTTTTGTATTTGCGCACGTTGCTCTTCAGTAATCCTTAATCCCATGGCATTGATAAATACCATATCATAACCGGCCAATCGGTTCAGATCATCTGTGCTCAGTTCACTGATTTTAATAAATGAATTGTCATTAGCTTTAGATATCTGCCCTAAACTGATTACCTGATAGTTGATGAAAGCCACTTTAGTTGCACTGAACCAAAGATTCCATACACCAAACAAAAGCAGCAAGATGACTGCTATCCCTCCGCCAATCAATAATTGTTTCTTCTTCATATCTTTATTTAAATCACATAGTTTATTTAGTATTAGCAGCCAAATTTCATTTGAACAATTGTTCTATATCCAATGACAAACCGGCTGAAAAAGTTGTTCCTTTAGTAGCAGGCGAATTATTATAATAACGGAAAGGGACATAATTAAACAGGTTGTCTACCGCCAAAGTCATATC
>OLOI01002345.1_pt1 | contig 13807 bp, 11 predicted proteins | sample 1672131 | NCBI WGS metagenome assembly OLOI01 (sample SAMEA3136651, study PRJEB25190) | human gut metagenome | reverse complement strand
AATAAAGTTAATTATAGTTTGGTACCATATCGTAGGGACACGGCGTGCCGTGTCCGTTCCTGAGAATAGAAGTTTGCGTGATATTTGCGGACACGGCACGCCGTGTCCCTACGATTGGATAAACAAGGAAATATGGATGTTTTATAAAGGATTAATGATGTTTACCGAAAAGCAGAAGTCTAAACTTCGGGAACAAAACTTTTATTAAAAATCACACTTATGAAGCGTCCGAAAAAACTATAATTTAGCTTTATAATTGTGCTATGAACCTTACCTATAAATCGAAGTAAACCTTTGGGATACAACGGTCACATATTAATTAAAACTTGTGAAGCGACTAAAAAACAAAGGAGTGGATAGCTTGTCGGATAATATGGAGAAGGACAGGCTCAGAGAGCTTGAAATTGAAAGTATTCTTGAAGAAACACACTATCTTGCAGATCAGGAAAAAATGGAGCTGACGGCTAAAAAGTACCGTGCCAAGCCCAAAATGACTGAAATATTCAGCAATGCGGATAAAAAGCCAAGACTTACAAACGACAATCCGCTTGATGTTGACGTGGAATATGCCGAAATTGTTGCCGATACTACAAAGACCATTGTGGGTGAGAAAAATGCGGCTACAATGCAGGCGGCGTTGCTTATGGACGGCAGTGACGAAGAGGTGCTTACACCTCGTGAGGCTCAGATTGCCGCAGAGCAGAAGTCAAAGGAAAATGCCAAAAAGTCTGCTGAAGATACCGAAATACAGAGTTTGCCTGATGAAAAAGAGGACAAGCTTGTTACTCTTGCTCCGGAATACGGTGATGACACTGAATTTTCGAGTGAGGTAATCGGCGAGGTTGAACAGTTTGAAGAGCCCAGAGGCAGTATAATTCAGGACTTGAACGGTATCGACATTGATTTGCCTGATGATAATGAAAAGGCAGAACAGACCGAAGAAGAGCATAAACAAACCGAATCCGAAGCAACATCCGTGACTGATGTTACTTTGGAACACAGTTCACAGACGGTTGTTTCAAAAGTGCCTATGTATAAGCCTGACAGGGCAAACGGTATTATCAATGTCAAGGCAGGCAAATTTTCGGATGTAGTTTCAAGAGAGTATGAAGAGTACATAAAATCAAAAAATCCTTCGGTAATAACGCATGTAATCAAGCCTGAACCGAAGGAAGAAAAAGAGGAAGAAGAAAAGGAGAGCAAGCCGCCGATAACGGAGCGTATGCTTGCAGCCGTTGTAGGACTTTTTTCAAGAGATGAGTCTGATGACGTTGACACTCCTAAGGAGAAGAACAACACTGTTGAGGATTATACAAACGAGGAAGACGCACGCAGCATAAGACTTGAGCTTAATCATAATATAAAAAAGCTGTTTGTCAGGAGTATGCTGACAGGTATTATTGCGGCAATCTCTGTTGTGCTGACAGTTATTACCCGTATTTTCCCCGAATCAATCTGCTCTGCCGTTGCATTTGCTCCTGCGGCTTATGCGGTGTTCAATTTTATTCTGGTCGGTTTTTCAATATTTATCAACAGAATATCTGTTGCAAGCGGTCTGACTCCGCTTGTACACTTTAAGGGTAATTCTGATACTCCCGTCGCTGTCGGTGCGGTTACGGCAGTTTTACAGATTATTATTTCATTCTTCTGCCTTGGAGATTTGCAGGGCTTTTATGTCAATTACTATTGCGTTGCAGTGTTGCTTGCATTTTTTGCAAATAACTGCGGCAAGCTCTTTATGGTGCTCAGGGTTAAGGATAATTTTAAGTTTATTACATCAAACGGTCAGAAGTTTGCAGCCAAGATTTATAATAACGAAACGGTTGCAAATCAGATGATGAGCGGAACTGCGGCAGACAAAAATATAATTGCGTATCATCACAAGACATCGTTCCCTGCAAACTTTCTGAAAATTTCATATGCGCCTGACCCAAGCGAGGATTTAGCGTCAAAGCTTGCGCCCGTTACAACTCTTGCAGGATTTCTGATTGCAATAATGTACGGATTTGCAAATGCGTCATTTACCGGTGCGTTTAATGCTTTTGCACTTATAACCGCAGTAGCAATTCCTGTTTCGACCTTGCTTGCAGTCAATGTGCCTGTTCGCAGACTTTGCAAAACTCTGCTTACTTATGATTCTATGCTTGCGGGTTATCCGTCTGTAAAGCAGTTTTGTGACAGCACGGGCATTATGCTTGACGCAACAGAGCTTTTTCCTGCCGATTGTATTGAACTTGAGGGCATAAAAACCTTTGAGGATTATGCCATAGACGAGTCGCTTTTGTGTGGTATTGCGGTGCTGAAAGAAGCAGGCAATCCTATAGCTAACGCTTTTGATTCGGTTGTTGCCGAAACCAAGGAAACTCTTCCCGAGGTTGAAAGTGTGCTGTATGAGGATGAAATAGGACTTGTGGGCTGGATTAACAGCGAGCGTATTCTTGTCGGCTCACGCAGACTTCTTGAAAAGTATAATGTCGAAACTCCGAGCAATGAGTACGAGGACAAATATACATCAAAAGGAAGACAAATTACATATCTTGCTAAAGCGGGAAGGCTTGTTGCAATGTTTGTAACAAACTATAACGCTGACTCTGAGCTTAAGCTTGAGCTTCAGCGTGCCGAGGCAAACGGCATAAGCATACTTATCAGAACAACAGATTTTAATGTTACAAACGACCTTGTGGCACAAAAGTACAATCTTTTTTATCGCAGTATAAAGGTGCTTCCGACAGGACTTGGAAATGTTCTTAAGGAAGCCGAGAGTACGGTTGAAGAAACCTCCAGATCCTACCTTATTACAAGCGGAAGATTGGCTTCAATGGCAAGAGCAATATCGGGCTGTGTAAAGATTAAGCATAATATTTCGCTTGCCATTATAATTCAGCTTATTTCAATTATTTTAGGTGTTCTGGTGTGCGCAACGCTCTCGCTTTATGCAGGCGTCGGAGTTATAGGTTCGCTTGAACTGCTCATTTATACATTGTTCTGGGGAGCAGCGGCAGTTATTGCTCCTGCTTTGCAGAAACCGTAGCTTGTGTTTATATAAAGCTATGAAGCGATGAAAAAATTAACTATAATTTAGATAAACACTCGTAGGAACACGGCGTGCCGTGTCCGTCCCTGAGAATAGAAGTTTACATATTAAATCAAACTTGTGTAGAGGGCTAAAAAATAAAAAAGGTGGTTTATATGAAGATTGCTCCGTCACTTTTATCGTGTGATTTTTCAAAAATGGGTGAAGAAATAAAAAGAATGGATGTTTGCGGCGCTGACTGGATGCATCTGGATATAATGGACGGTCATTTTGTGCCGAATATCACATTTGGCGCTCCTGTAATAAAGACAGTCAGAGGCTATACGGACAAGCCGTTTGATGTGCATCTGATGATTAGCGACCCTTTGAAATATGCTGATGATTTTATTGATGCAGGTGCGGATATTATTACATTTCATATTGAGTGTGACTCTGATATTCAGCAGACTATTGACAAAATAAAATCGAGAGATGTCAAGGTCGGACTTGTAGTCAAACCGAACACACCTGCAAGCGCTGTATTTCCGTATCTTAAGGATTTGGATTTGGTGCTTGTTATGACGGTTGAACCGGGATTCGGCGGTCAGAGCTTTATGGCTGATATGCTGCCAAAGGTTGCCGAGATTAAGGCAGAAGCAAAGAAGCTTGGAATTGAAATGCCTGTTGAGGTTGACGGAGGAATCGGTGCTGAAACAATAGCGAAGGCGGCAAGCGCAGGTGTTGATATCTGTGTTGCAGGCACGGCAGTGTTCAAGGCAGAGGATGCGGCAAAGGCTATTGCTGAATTAAGAGCAAATTAATTACGCAAAAATAGGCAGAGGTCAAAAACCTCTGCCGTAATTTCAGATGTTTTATTTTATACTTTTTAAAAAGTGAAAAACATTGACATAAATTGATGTTTGTGATAATATAATAGTGTAAAGGAACAGCTTGGCTGTTCCGCAAGGCAGTTTTAATTTATTTAACCGCTCTGTAATGCGAGTACAGGGCGGTTATTTCTTTATGTTCTTTATAACTTCAATAAAAGCTATCAATACAATAGCGAATGTAATTAAATACACAATATCTTCGGTCATAATGACATATACACCCCCTTTCTCAAGGGAGCTGAAACAGCCGCCACCGTTCCTTTACGCTTATAATATAGCACAATTATTTCTTAATTTCAACGAAAAATATTATTATTCGTTTTCCTTTGATTTCAGAAATTCGTCAAGCATATCGGCTGAATATTTGCAAAGCTCAGGGCAGGGACGTGCTTGATAATATTGTTCTGTGCGTTCTGACGGAGTGGGAGTGTCTTTGCCCTTAATTCTCAAATCTAGTAGCTCACGGCAAATGATTGAACCGTTGTCCTCCTTGAATTTTGCGGCAAGCTCCTGAACTTCTTTGTACAACCTTGTTTTGCCTTGCGCATCCTTTGGTTCGCTGTATCCACGTTTTAAACCAAGCACCATATACGCTCCGCTCAGCGTTCCGCATACCTCACGCAGTCTGCCCATTCCTCCGCCGAACGGAGAGGCAAGCATCAGTGCGGTTTGTTCATCAAAGCCTAAATCATCACAAAATGCCAGAAAAACAGCTTGTGAACAGTTGTAGCCCTGCAAAAAGTATTGCTTAGCAATTTCACCCTTTGTCATATTAAAACCTCAATTCTGAAAATAATGTTTATATTATAGCATTTTTGCGGATTGTGGGCAATGATTTTACTTGTGAAAGTTTTTGAATTATGATATACTTATTACAATTAACAATTTTAGACGCTTCACAAATTTTGTTTTTTAATGCAACAGTTCCGACCCGAAGATATACTTCGGTTTTACGGTTAAGTTCATAACTCACTTATCAAATTAAGCTAAATTATAGTTTAGCTTATATAGCGGATGTAAAAAATAAACTTTACAAAAAGACAGAAGTTTAAACTTCGGGAACAAGAGTTATATGGTAAATCAAACTTTATATAGCGGATGTAAAAAATGAACTTTACAAAAAGATAGAAGTCTGAACTTCGGGATGCTGCATTATAAGTTAGATAAAACTTATGAAGCGGACAGAAAAATAAAAGGAGTGGGATTTGATTGTCTTTTCCACAGGATAAAATCAGAAATTTCAGCATTATTGCTCATATAGACCACGGCAAAAGCACGCTTGCCGACAGAATTCTGGAGAAAACCAATTCGGTTTCTCAGAGAGATATGGAGGCTCAGCTCCTTGATGATATGGAGCTTGAGCGTGAGCGTGGCATAACAATTAAGGCACGTGCCGTAAGCGTTACCTACAATGCCGACGACGGCGAAAAATATCTTTTCAATCTTATTGACACTCCCGGTCACGTTGACTTTAACTACGAGGTTTCACGCTCGCTTGCAGCGTGCGAGGGTGCTATTCTTGTTGTTGACGCATCTCAGGGCATTGAAGCTCAGACGCTTGCGAATACTTATCTTGCGGTTGACAGCGGACTGGAGATTGTTCCTGTTGTAAACAAGATTGATTTGCCGAGCGCAGACCCCGACAGGGTTATTACAGAAATTGAGGATATTATAGGTATTCCAGCCGAGGATGCACCGAGAATTTCTGCTAAGGCAGGCATCAACATTCACGACGTGCTTGAAAAAATTGTAACCGATGTTCCTGCTCCGAGCGGCGACAGCGGAGCACCGCTTCGTGCACTGATTTTTGACAGCTACTACGACAGCTACAAGGGCGTAATTATATATGTAAGAGTAAAAGAGGGACAGATTCACCCCGGCGACGAATTTAAACTGATGGCAACAGGCAGTGTGTTCAATGTGGTTGAATGCGGTATTATGCACGCAACCTCGCTTGAAAAAACCGAAGGTCTGTATGCAGGCGAGGTAGGCTATATTGCCGCCTCAATCAAAACTCTGGCTGATGCAAAGGTCGGCGACACCGTAACGCTCACTTCAAACCCTGCCGACGAACCTTTGCCCGGTTACCGTGAGGCTCAGCCGATGGTGTTCTGCGGTATCTATCCTGTTGACGGTGCGAGATACGGCGATTTGAAAGATGCGCTTGAAAAGCTTCAGCTTAATGATGCTGCGCTTTCGTTTGAACCTGAAACATCAGTGGCTCTCGGCTTTGGCTATCGCTGCGGATTTTTAGGACTTCTTCATATGGAGATTATTCAGGAGCGTCTGGAACGTGAATATCAGCTTGACATCATCACAACCGCACCGAGTGTAATTTACAGAATTACAATGACCGACGGAACAGTGCAGATGATTGACAATCCTACAAACTATCCCGACCCCGCACTTATCGCTCTTGCTGAGGAGCCTGTTGCTGACGCGCATATTTACAGCCCGAAGGATTATGTAGGAAATATTATGGAGCTTTGTCAGGACAGACGAGGTACATTTATTGATATGCAGTACATTGATGCGGACAGAGTTGATTTGCACTATGTTCTGCCGCTTGCCGAGATTATCTATGACTTTTTCGATACACTAAAATCACGCACAAGGGGTTACGCTTCGTTTGATTATGAGATGAAGGAGTATGTGAAGAGCGACCTTGTAAAACTCGACATTATGCTAAACGGCGATGTGGTTGATGCACTTTCATTTATTATTCACAAGGATAAAGCGTATGGCAGAGCAAGAAAAATGGCTGAAAAGCTCAAGGAAAAAATCCCTCGTCAGCTCTTCGAGGTACCTATTCAGGCTTGTATCGGCGGAAAGATTATTGCCAGAGAAACCGTTAAGGCTATGCGTAAGGACGTTCTTGCAAAGTGCTACGGCGGTGATATTACCCGTAAGAAAAAGCTGCTTGAAAAGCAGAAAGAGGGTAAAAAACGTATGCGTCAGCTGGGTTCGGTTGAAGTGCCTCAGGAGGCGTTTATGGCTGTACTCAAGCTTGATACAGACTGATTATATTATAAGCAAGGTTGAAATGTTATGAACGAAATTGCATTGTTTTACAATTTTAGCGAAGAGCGGATGAGAAAAGCAAAGTTTGCACTTTTGACGCTCAAAATCAGGACAAAGGCTGTCAGCAAATCGGAGTACAACCATCCGCTCGGCTATCTTGCAGGCATAAAGGAAATTGAGCCTGCCGAAACAGAGTTTGACGGCAACGGTTTTGACGAAGAAATGATTGTAATGCACAACTTTAATAGCAGAACAGTTGATAGTCTTATCAGAGCACTCAACAAGTGCGGCGTCGGCAGAGTTCCGCTAAAGGCGGTAATCACACCGACAAATAAGGATTGGAACAGCGTACAGCTTTATAATGCCGTCAAGGCTGATTTTAACGAAATGTCAGGAAAAAATAAGTAACATAACAAAAAGCTGACTTTTAACAAGTCGGCTTTTATTTTTTCAGACGCTTTGCAAGTTTGTTTAAAAAAGCACATTATTTGTCAACAATAGATAGAAAATAAAAAATAATTAAAAAGTATGTTGCTTTTTGCACAATATCAATTTATAATTGTTATTAGTAAGGCTGGTTATGTGTTCAGCGTTTCGCAGGGAGATAAGAAATCTTCCGCAGGTAAAAAGAAGAAATAATTAATATAGATAAAAAGGCGGAATAATTGTGAATCAGATAAAATGTCCGAAATGCGGTGAAGTGTTTAAGATAGATGAAACTGCATATGCGGCAATTGTCAAGCAGGTGAGAGACTCTGAGTTTCAGTCGGAGTTAGAGTCAAGGGAAAAACTGTTTGAAACGGAAAAAGAAACAGCCGTGAAACTTGCTAAAGAGGAAAGTGCTCGTGAAAAGGAACATTCTTTATATGAGTTGAATCAAGTAATTGAAAATTTGAAATCCCAAATTGAATCGAATAAAAAAGATAAGGATATTGAATTAAAGGATATAGTTTCCGAGAAAGACAGAGAGATTGAACGGTTGAAAGCGCAGATTTCTGCCAATGAAAAGGATAAGACTATTGAGATAAGCAAAGCAATAGCCGAAAAAGACAGAGAAATTGCCGAGAAGGAATCGAATATCGCTGAACTTAAAGGTGAGATAAAATCTGCACAAAAGGATATTGAAATAAAAGAGAAAACGCTTAAAGCCGAATTTGATGCGCAACTGAAAGCAAAGGACGAAACCATTGAGTTTTATAAAGACTTAAAGACAAGGATGTCAACCAAAATGATTGGTGAAACCTTGGAGCAGCATTGCGAGATTGAGTTTAACAAATTGCGGTCTACCGGATTTCAGAATGCATATTTTGAAAAGGATAATGATGCCCGTACAGGAAGTAAAGGCGACTATATATTCAAAGAAAGCACTGCGGACGGTATTGAGTTTATATCTATAATGTTTGAAATGAAAAACGAAATGGATACAACGGCAACTAAAAAGAAAAACGAAGATTTCTTTAAGGAGCTGGACAAGGACAGAAGAGAAAAGAATTGTGAATATGCCGTGCTTGTTTCTTTGCTTGAATCGGATAACGAGCTGTATAATTCGGGTATTGTTGATGTTTCGTATAAATATGAAAAAATGTATGTAATTCGTCCGCAGTTTTTTATTCCGATGATAACTTTGTTAAGAAACGCTGCGTTTAATTCAATCCGGTATCGTCAGGAGCTTGCTCTGGTACGCAGCCAGAATATTGACATAACCCATTTTGAGGAGGATATGAACGACTTTAAGGATAAATTCAGCAGAAACTACCGTATCGCCAGCGAAAAGTTTAAAAAAGCAATTGATGAAATAGATAAGACTATTTCACATTTGCAAAAAACAAAAGAGGCTTTGATGTCCTCTGAAAACAACTTGCGTTTAGCCAATAATAAAGCTGAAGACTTATCTATTAAGAAATTAACACGCAATAATCCAACAATGGCATCAAAATTTGCGGAATTACACGAATAAACGACGAAAGAAATAATTCGGAAAAATAAAAAAACACTTGCAAATTCAAAATCAGAGTGGTATAATAACTATTAATGAATTTTTATGGTAAAGGAGTGGGCATCAAACCCGCTCCTTTGTGTTTGTTATTTACTATATTTTTGGAGGTGCAGAATGGCTAAGAGCAAGGGCGGTTTAACTGTTTCAAAGGTTTGGGAATTGTGCGAGCCTATTGTTGAAGGCTTTGGACTTAAGCTTTGGGATGTCCGTTATGTCAAAGAGGGTGCAGACTGGTTTTTGCGTGTGTATATTGATAAGCCCGAGGGTATAAGCATTACGGACTGTGAAAATGTGTCAAGGACAATAAATGCTCCGCTTGATGAGCTTGACCCAATTGAAAATTCATACTGTCTTGAGGTGTGCTCGCCGGGTATTGAGCGTGAGCTTGTGCGTGATGAGCATTTTGAGCAGTTTATAGGTGCAGACATTATGGTAAAAATGCGCCGTCCGATTGAGGGGATTGGCAGAGAATTTGCAGGTGTGCTCACATCATACGATGAGGGTATGGTAACTGTCACCGACCACAGCGGTGAAAATGAGGTTACAATCAGCAAAAAGGATGCCGCTTGGATAAAACTCGACGATTTTGAATAATATATTAAGAAAAGGATGATTGGAAAAATGACTAACAAGGATTTATTTGAAGCGTTAAGAGCATTTGAGGCTGAAAAGAATATTCCTGTGGACTATATGCTCGAACAAATTAAAAAGGCAATGCAGATTGCCTGTAAAAACTACTATGACGGCAACGACAACATTGTGTTTTCTGCAAATCCCGATAAAAATATGATTGATGTAAAGCTTGTAAAGACAGTAGTTGACGAGGTTATAAATCCCGACTATGAGGTAACTGTTGAAGAAGCAGAGCAGATTAACAAGAGAAAGAAATATGCTGTCGGCGATGAAATTGAAATTCCCCTTGATCCCAAAAAGCTTGGCAGAATTTCCATAGCAGCGGCAAGAAATGCAATCCGCCAGGGTATCCGTGACGGAGAAAAGGGTCAGACATTGCTTGAATTCCAGAGCAAGCTCGGCGAAATGGTTACTGCTCAGGTTGAACGAATTGACCCTCAGTCCGGCGCAGCACTCATCAAAATAGGCAAGAGCGTGGCTATGCTTCCGAAGTCGGAGCAGGTTGGCAGAGAGAACCTTGCCGCAGGCGACTATATTAAGGTTTATATTGCAGACATCAAAGATAAGAGCAGAGGACCTCAGGCTATTATTTCACGCTCACATCCGGGTCTTGTAAAACGCCTGTTTGAGCAGGAAGTACCCGAGATTTACGACGGTACGGTTGAAATCAAGTCAATTTCCCGTGAGGCAGGCTCACGTACAAAAATGGCGGTTGCAAGCATTAATGCGGATGTTGACGCAATCGGCGCATGCATAGGACCTAAGGGTGCTCGTGTGAACGGTATTGTTGAAGAACTTGGCGGCGAGAAGATTGATATTATTGAATACAGCGAGGATCCTGTAAGTTACGTTTCTGCGGCTCTTTCGCCGGCTACGGTAAACAGTGTTGAAATCCTTGATGAAGAAACAAAAAGCTGCCGTGCTACTGTTCCTGACGGTCAGCTGTCCCTGGCAATCGGCAACAAGGGTCAGAATGCCCGTCTTGCCGCAAGACTGACAGGCTGGAAAATTGACATTCGTCCTGCAAGCGGATTTTACGGCGAGGATGAGGACGAAGATATTTTTGAGCAGGACGATGTAATTGAACCTGCTGATGAGATTGAAGCAGAGTAATAAAATTTTTTAATCAGGAGTTGCAGATGAAACAAAAAAGACAACCGATGCGTAAATGCAGCGGATGCTCTCAGATGAAAGAAAAGCGTGAGCTTATTCGTGTGGTAAGAGCTCCGGAAAAAAGAGATGAGCTGCAAAATATTGTGTCGGGCGGTGAAATATCGCTTGACCTCACAGGCAAAAAGCCGGGCAGAGGAGCTTATTTATGCAAAAGTCCCCAGTGCTTTGAAATGGCAAAAAAGGCTCGTCGCTTTGAACGTGCGTTCAGCTGCAAAATTCCTGATGAGGTTTATGAGCAGATGAGGCAGGAGCTTGAAGAGGACACTAAGGAGGAAAGCTGATGAACGATAAAATTTTGTCATTGCTCGGCATTTGTCGCCGTGCAGGCAGACTGATAATCGGTGCGCAGCCGACTGTTGACTCAATACAAGCAAAAAAGGCTAAGCTCATAATTTTTGCAAATGACTTTTCACAGCGCAGTGCAAAGCCTGTTTTGGAGGCGGCACATTCACATAATGTAAAAACAATAACTATCAACAGATGCAAGGATGAGCTCAGCGTTGCGCTCGGCAAGCTATGCGGAGTGGCGGCTGTTGAGGATGATGGATTTGCTAAAAAGTTGATTTTACTTAATGAGAACGAATTGGGAGGAGAATTACATGGCTAAATTAAAAGTTAAGGATATAGCGAATGACTTAGGCGTTACAAATAAGAAGATTACGGAAATTCTCGAAAAATATTGCGGTGTTTCAAAGAAAACAGCCTCAGCTGTTACCGATGAAGAGGTGGGTGTTGTTATTGACGTAATAACACAGCAGACTAAGGTTGAAAGCTTTGACAAATATCTTGCCGCACGTGGCAAAAAGGAAGAGGAAAAGCCTGCAAATACAGAACAGAAGGCGGAAAAAGCTCCTTCTAAGCCTGAAAGCAAAAAATCAAAGGATAATAAAAAGTCAGAAAAGACCATTGATAAAAAGCAGGAAAAGGCTAATACTAATATCAGCAAAAAAGCTGAAAAGCAAACTTCAAATACAGAGCCGGCTGAAGAAACACACACACGCAGTCGTCGTGTAATTGACACCCGTGCCGTTAATGTTGATGTTGAGCGTTATAATGCCAAGTACGATGATATGGCAAACGACAGCTCAAAAGGCAGAAACAATGACAACACAATGAAAAAGCAGAAGTTCACAAACCGCTCACAGCGTCAGAAAGGCAGAAAGGGCAGACGTGAAACAGAGGCAGAGCGTCTTAAGAGAATTGCTCTTGAACGCAAGCAAAAGCCTATTACTGTTCAGATTCCCGACGAGATAAGCGTTTCTGAACTTGCTTTAAGACTTAAGGCAACTGTTGCTGAGGTAGTAAAAAAAGCATTTTTAATGGGTACAATGGTTACTCAGAACGATACAATCGACTTTGATACAGCCTCTCTCATTGCAATGGAATTCCACGCAAAGGTTGAAAAAGAGGTTGTTGTTACAATCGAAGAAAGAATTATTGACGACAGCGAAGATGATGATGCGGTACTCGTTGGCAGAGCGCCTGTTGTTGTTGTTATGGGTCACGTTGACCACGGTAAAACATCAATCCTCGACGCTATTCGTCATGCAAATGTTACAGCAGGCGAAGCCGGCGGAATTACGCAGCACATCGGTGCTTACAGGGTAATGATTGACGGCAAGCCGATTACATTCCTTGACACTCCGGGACACGAAGCGTTCACAACTATGCGTGCAAGAGGTGCGCAGGTTACTGATATTGCTATTCTTGTTGTAGCAGCAGACGACGGTATTATGCCGCAGACTGTAGAAGCTATTCACCATGCAAAGGCGGCAGGAGTTTCTGTTATTGTTGCAATCAACAAAATGGATAAGGACGGCGCAAACCCCGAGCAGGTTAAGCAGCAGCTTACTGAGCACGAGCTTATTCCCGAAGAATGGGGCGGCGACACACCTTGTATTCCTGTTTCGGCAAAGACAAAGGAAGGTCTTGATGACCTTCTCGAAATGGTAACGCTTGTTGCCGAGATGAAAGAGCTTAAGGCTAATCCTGACAGAGCGGCTAAGGGTACGGTAATTGAAGCACGTCTTGACAAGGGCAGAGGTCCTGTTGCAACTGTTCTTGTGCAGAACGGAACATTGCACAAGGGCGACACAATTATTGCAGGCACCTGCGTAGGCAGAGTCAGAGTTATGACAAATGACAAGGGTGAAAGAGTTCAGGAGGCAGGTCCGTCTGTTCCTGTTGAAATTACAGGTCTTGACGAAGTACCTGTAGGCGGCGATATTTTTGACGCAGTAAGTGACGAGCGCCTTGCACGCACACTTGTTGAGCAGAGAAAAGCTGCAAAGAAAGAGGAAATCTTTAATGCTCAGACAAAGGTTACTCTTGACAACCTCTTTGACCAGATGAAGCTCGGCGACATCAAGGAACTTCAGATTATCGTTAAGGCTGATGTGCAGGGCTCTGTTGAGGCTGTTAAGCAGTCGCTTGAAAAGCTCTCAAACGAAGAGGTAAGAGTAAATGTTATTCACGGTGCAGTAGGTGCAATCAACGAATCTGATGTAATGCTTGCAGAAGCTTCAAATGCAATTATTGTAGGCTTTAATGTTCGTCCTGATTCTGTTGCAGCTGAAAATGCAGCACGTTCAGGTGTTGATATGCGTCTTTACAGCATCATTTATGACTGCATTGAAGAAATTGAGTCTGCTATGAAGGGTATGCTTGCACCAAAAACAAGAGAGGTTGTCCTCGGTATGGCTGAATGCCGCAATGTTATCAAGATTAAGTCAGTCGGCACGGTTTCAGGTTCATATGTAAAGAGCGGTAAAATTCAGCGTGGAGCAAGCGTTCGTGTTATCCGTGACGGTATTGTTATTGCAACTGACTCTGTCGGCTCACTCCAGAGATTTAAGGACGCTGTTAAGGAAGTAAACGAGGGCTACGAGTGCGGTATCGGTCTTGAGAAGTTCAATGACATCAAAGAGGGCGATATGTTCGAGGTCTACACAATTGAAGAGTACCGTGATTGATTTTTCGACCCGCTATATAAGTCTGATTTGTGATATAATGCAGTATCCCGAAGTTTGAACTTATTTTTATAGGTAAAGTTCGTAACGCAATTTTAAAAGTTAAATTATA
>OLOI01002341.1_pt1 | contig 13814 bp, 10 predicted proteins | sample 1672131 | NCBI WGS metagenome assembly OLOI01 (sample SAMEA3136651, study PRJEB25190) | human gut metagenome | reverse complement strand
GGGAGTCCAGAGGGTCGAAGACCCTTTGGCGGGGTCAAGGGGCAGCGCCCCTTGGGTTCCCTCAATAAACACGCGGAAGCAGTATGAAAGTGTCACCAACTGAATCGCGAAAAAGGGAGTTCAGAGGGTCGAAGACCCTTTGGCGGGGTCAAGGGGCAGCGCCCCTTGCGTCTCCCTCTAATCAACGTGGAAGGGAAGAAAACCGATGAAAATCCTGATGGTCAATAAGTTCTTGTACCCGCGCGGCGGGGCGGAAACGTATATGCTCCGCATTGGGGAAGAACTGACGAGACGCGGTCATCAGGTGGAATATTTCGGCATGTACGACGAGAAAAACACCGTCGGGAACGCCGAAGGACTGACGACTGTCAACATGGACTTCCACGCGTCCGGCGCGGAAAAGCTGCTGTACCCCTTCCGCATCATCTATTCCGGCGAGGCGCGGCGCAAAATGCGGCAGGTCATCGACCGCTTCCACCCGGACATCATCCACTTCAACAACATCAATTTCCAGCTTACCCCGTCCGTGATTCTGGCGGGGGCAGAGAAAAATATCCCGATGGTGCAGACCGTCCACGATTTGCAGATGCTCTGCCCGAACCACATGATGATGGAATTCGGGACGTGGAAACTCTGCGAGGAATGCAGCGGGAAGAAGTGCAAAATGGCGTGCGTGCGCAAAAAGTGCATCCACGGGTCGCGCGCGAAAAGCCTCATCGGCGCGATAGAAGGCACGATTTATACCACCAGCCATGTGTATGACCGCGTGGCGCGCTATATCTGCCCGAGCCGCTTCATCGAGGAAAAACTGCTGACCGTCCCGCGCTATGCCGGAAAAACCACCATGATTCATAACTTCTTGAGCAAGACGGCGGAGATCGACGTGCCCAAGGGCGATTACGTCCTGTATTTCGGGCGCTTGTCGGAGGAAAAGGGCATCGACCGCATCCTTGCCGCCTGCCGCCTGCTGCCGGAGATTCCGTTCGTCATTGCGGGCGGCGGGCCGCTGGAGGAACTCTGCCGAACGTGCGGCCTGCCCAACGTCCGCTTCGTCGGCTTCAAGACTGGGCGAGAACTGCAGGAGCTTGTCGCGGCGGCGCGCTTCACCCTCCACCTCTCCCTGTGGTATGAAAACTGTCCGCTGGCGCTGCTGGAATCGCAGTCGCTGGGCACGCCGGTGCTGTGCAACCGCATCGGTGGAATGCCGGAGCTGGTGGAAGAGGGCAAAACGGGCATCCTCAACGACACCTTCACGCCCGAGGCGTACGCGGAGAAGATTCGCGCGCTGTATAGCGATTCGGCGCTGCTGGATGAAATGGCGCGCAACTGCCGCGCGAAGAAGGAAAGCATGATGACGCTCGACCGCTACTGCGACCGGCTGCTGGAAATCTACATGGAGGAAATCGGAGGAAAACGCGCGTGATGGATGGCAAAAAGCGCAAAGCAATGTTCCTGATATACAGCCTGTGCGGGGGCGGCGCGGAGCGGGTGCTGGTGGAAACAGTCAACCGCCTCCCCAAAGACCGCTACGACGTGACGCTCATGACGCTTTTCCACGATGATACCCGCGCCGGGATGCTGTCGCCAGAGGTGCATTACCGCCCGGCGCTGCGCGTGAAGAACGGCAGGGCGCAGAAAATCCTCAGCGGCATCATGCAGTACATCATCCCGCCGAAATGGCTGTATCGCTGGTTCTTCAGGAGCGACGCGGATGTGGAAGTCGCCTTCATGGAGGCGTTCCCGACAAAAATCCTCGCGTACTCCACCAATCAGCACGCGAAAAAGTACGCGTGGGTGCATATCGACGTGCAGACGTACACCAAGCAGGATCGCCTGTTCCGCTCCATGCGGCATCAAAAGGCGTGCTATGAGCGGTTTGACGGCATCTACTGTGTGTCGGAGAACGTACAGGAAGCGTTTTCCGCGAAATTCGGCTTGACGGAGCGCGTCCATGTCGCCTATAATATGCTGGATGAGCAGGCAATCCGCCGCCGGAAGGACGAGCCGGTGGACGACATCCCGAAGGGCGAGTTCCTGATGGTCAGCGTCGGCAGCCTGATTCCGCGCAAGGGGTTTGAGCGGCTGATTCATGTCTGCGGGCTGCTCAAAAGCCGTGGCTACCACTTCCACCTGCTGATTCTGGGCAAGGGGGAGCTGTACGAAGATCTGGCGGAGCAGGTGGTTGACGAGCATTTGCGGGATAGCGTGCAGCTGCTGGGCTTCCGCGATAACCCGTACCCGTATATGGCGGCGGCGGATTTGTACGTCTGCCCATCCTACGTCGAGGGGTTCAGCACGGTGGTGAGCGAAGCCGTTGTGCTGGAAAAGCCCGTCGTGACGACGGACTGCTCCGGAATGCGCGAGATTCTGGGCGACAGCGAGTATGGCCTGATTACGCAGAACACCGAAGAATCCCTCTTCGAGGGCTTGCGGACGATGCTGGACAAGCCGGAAGTCTACCAATACTACCAGCAGCGCGTCCGCGAGCGCGCACCGTTCTTCTATATGGAAGAAAGACTGAAGGCGTATGAGGAGATTCTTGACCAGTAAGGGAAACATGTTATGAGCGACATCCTGCGAAAATTCCGCCGCGGCGCCACCCTGCTGGGCGAACTGATCAAGTACGAGGCGGCAGCCCTCTGCGCCGGCGTACTGAAGGTCACCAATCCGCGGTACCGCCACGTTTGGCTTGTGTCCGAGCGCGGCAGGGAAGCCCGTGACAACGGCTACCACTATTTCGCGTATCTTCGGCAGGCGCACCCCGAAATCAACGCCGTCTACGTCGCAGACCCCAAGCTGCCCGACTATGACCGCGTTGCGCAGCTGGGCAGCGTCGTGCCGTATCGCAGCTGGCGGCACTACCTGCTCTGCGCCGCGTCGGAAATGAAGGTTTCCACCCATGTTTCCGGTTATACGCCTGATATTGAACGCTATTATATGCTCGATAAGCTCCACATCGTGCGCGGAAAAAAGGTGTTTTTGCAGCATGGCATCATGATTGACGATATGAAGTGGTACCATTACCCCAACGTCGTCATGGATTTGTTTGTCACGACGCTGCAAAAGGAGCGTGATTTCGTCGAGTCGGCGTTCGGGTATCCGAAAGGCGTCGTCCGCCGATTGGGGCTGTGCCGATATGACGCGCTTCTGCATCCGCACGAGACGAAGCGGCAGGTGCTGTTTATGCCGACGTGGCGGACGTACGCCGTGGAGGGCAAAACACAGGCGGAGTTTGAGCAGACGGACTATTTCCAGCACTGGCAGGCGGTTATTTCCGACCCGAAGCTGGAGAAGCTGCTGACGAAATACGGCTATGACGCCGTGTTCTACCCGCATTTCGAGGTGCAGCGCTTCCTGTCCGCCTTCCACACGGAGAATCCGCACGTCAAAATCGGCGCGCTGGGGCAGATGGACGTGCAGACGCTGCTGATGGAGTCCGCGCTGCTGATAACGGACTTCTCCAGCATCCAGTTCGACTTCGCGTATATGCTCAAGCCTGAAATCTACTACCAGTTTGACGAGGCGCGGTACTGGGGCACGCACCACGACCGCGGCTATTTTGACTATCGCGCGGACGGCTTCGGGGAGGTCGTGACGACGCAGGAGGCGCTGCTGCAAGCCATCGAAACCGCGCTTGCGTCGGAGTGCGCCGTCACGCCGGAAATGCAGAAGCACATCCGCGATACCTTCGGCGCGCTCGACGACCACAACTGCGAGCGAAATCATCAGGCAATCAGGGAGCTGATGTCATGAAAGCAAACGACGGGCAGGCGAACCTCATTCTGCTGGACAGCGCGCCGCAGCCGGAATGGAACTTTGCGGCGCTGATGGAAGCGGAGACAGGGAAAAAGTGGAACATCTGGCACATTGACAGCCATTTTTCGGACAGTGCATGGAAGAAGAAGGCGAAATTCTTCCTCTTTCCACTCAAAGTCCTGCGCCACCGCAAGGAATTTGGCACCATTCTGTCCTACCAGCAGTTTTACGGGCTGTTTTTCGCTTTTTACAGCGCTATTTTCCACCTGAAAAAGCACTGCCACCTTATCGTCACCACGTTTATCTACCGCCCGAAGCAGGGCTGGAAGGGCAAACTGTACGCGTGGTTCATGCGCAAGGCGGTGAACAGCCCCGCGCTGGACAAAATCGTCTGCTTTTCCAGCAGCGAACCGGCGTATTACCAGTCCATTTTCGGCACGGACAAGTTCACCTATGTGCCGCTGGGGCTGGGCGATTTGAACCGCGGCGGGCGCATTCCGCAGGGGGAGGAGCGATTCATCCTCGCGGCGGGAAAGAGCAACCGCGACTATGACTTCCTTGTGGATGCGCTGAAGGACACGCCGTATCAGGTACGCATTCTGTCCGACGCGTACAACCACCCGAACCCCGGCAGCAACATCCGCATTTATCACGATGTGTTCGGCGAAAAGTACTATCAAATGCTGTCGGAATGCTGCTGCGTGATTGTGCCGCTTGCCGATGCGCGCATTTCGGCGGGGCAGCTGGTGTTCCTGCAGGCGATGATGTTCGCCAAGCCGATTATCACCACGGAATCGGACACCGTGCGCGACTACATTGAATCGGGCAAAAACGGTCTGATCATTCCCAAACAGCGTGATGCGCTGCGGGACGCGGTTCGCCGGCTCTACGAGGATGAAGCGCTGTACCGCAGCATGGCAAAGGAGGGCAGATGCCGATTCTTGGAAAACTATTCTGTGGCAAGCATGGCGCGGCAAATTGGGTCAATCTGGCGGAAGCTGGACGAAAAGAAATGCTGAAAAAGGACATTCAACCGCGCCCGGCGTATCTGAAATGGGCGTATATCGGCATGATGACCATCGCCTTCTGGAATGGTGGGCTGGGGCTGCCGTGGTTCACGAAATATGTGCTGCAAGTCGGCGTGCTGGGCATGGCGCTGCTGTTTATGCTGGTGACGGGCGACTTCCGGCGGCTGAAAACCGTGGGACAGTTTGCGGTGATGTTCGGGCTGCCGTTTGTGATGATGGCGGCGCTGTCAATGCTGTACTGGGCATTGGATTTTCAGCAGCTCAACTACATGTCGCGCGGCTGCTCGACGATTCTCTACCATGTCATATCGCTCAGCGCAATGTGCAGCGCGGTGTACCTCTTCGGCCGCAGGAGCATTGATTATACGCTCTACGGCATGTGCGGCGCGAATGTCTGCATTGTGCTGGGATCCATCAAGGAGAACGGCATCGGGGCGTTTGTAACGGGGCTGATTGCGTTTGCAAAGTCCGGCGGGATTGACACGAACGCCGCCATCAAGGCGCTGGAAGTGCATGACCTGACGTTTGCCTTCGGGCTGATGCTGCTGTTCGCCCTGTGCTGCGAGCGAGGCAAAAAACGCCTGATTTATGCTGCCTTATCGGGGCTGTTCTTCTTTCTGGGCCTCAAACGCATCGCGCTGATTGGCTTGGTCGGCGTGTTTTTGATGGGCGAGTTCATCCGCAGGAGAAAACCGAAAGCCCAAAGCATCCTGATTCTCCTCATTTCCATTGGCGCCATTGTCATTTGCTTCGGGTATGTGTACCTGATTCAGTCGGGGCTGTTCAACGAAATCGTCCATGCGCTGGAGATTGACACGATGGGGCGCGACAGGCTCTATGCCGCGTTTCAGGAGGTCTACGATTTTTCCCCCGGCTTCCGAGGGTATGGCATTGGCTATGTTACACGCTATATCAGCATCATGACGGAAGCAGGCGTTGGCGTATTCGGCACGCACAACTTCGGCGGAATGCACAACGATATTGTTACCATGTACATCGAGTTAGGCTTCTGGGGCTTCGCGTTCTGGATTTGGTACAGCTGGAACGGGCGCATTGTGTGGTGCCAGAAGGAGTTCGGGATGCAGACAGCCCTGCTGCTGCTGTACGAAACGATTTACGGCTTCATTACCTACGCCACCGACAACACGGTGTTCTACTGCTATATCAACACGGTCTTTATGCTGCTGCCGATTGCGATGGCGATTGGCGAGCAGGAACAAGGCGAGGAGAAAGGCAAGCATGAAAGAAAAGAACCGGAAACGAGCAAGGAGCGGCGTGTGGTCGCTTCTTGAGCGGATGCTGCAGGGTGTGTGGAGATACCGCCTGCTTTGCCTGCTGCTGATCATCGCGGCGATGGTGACTACCAGCGCCCTGATGCATCCGGGAAAGATGCAGTCGGCAACCGCCCTCATTGCCCTGAACTATGAGGAAGCGACAAGGGGACTTTATCCGAATCAGACGCGATTCAACATTTCGCTGCTCAAGTCTGATGAGGTGCTTTCGCGTGCGCTTGAAAAGGCGGGCGTGACGAACATGGAGTCCCTTGCGCTGGCGGAGCACATCAGCGTAAGCGCGTCAAGCGTTGGCGGCATGTCGATTGATTCCGGCAGCGCCAGCGCCTACAAGATTGCCACCACTTACACCGTCTCCTACAAGCGCAATGAGGAACTGCCGGCAAGCATCAGCACCGGCGACATGCTCCAGCTGATTATCGAGGCGTACAAGGAAGTGTTCTACGAGAACTACACCTACGTCGATACGGCGCTCAATCCGAACTGGAATGAACTGGATGAACTGGAGTATGTGGAAATCGGCACATTCTTCGAGAAAGAAATCGGCAAAGTCAGCCGCTTTTTGAAGAGCCGCGCGAACGAGAACGGCACGTTCCGTTCCTCAGCCAACAACGAGACGTTTATCTCTTTGCAGAAGAAGACACAGAATTTCTCTAACATTGACCTTGAAAAGTACACCGCGTATGTGCGGCAGAGCGGGTTATCCAAAAATCGCGACCGCTATGTGTCCAAGCTGAAATATCAGAATCAGCTGCGCAACATTGAGTATCAGAAATTCATGAGCCACTATCAGAACCATCTTGCAACGATTGATATGTACGATTCCGCGCTGACAAGCGTTGTGCTGATTCCGACGCTGGATACGCAGGCAAGTTTCTATATGTCGCGCACGAAGGTGGCGATTGACTATCAGGCAAGCTCCGCTGAGACGGAAAACTTCCATGCTCATGATACAAAGGAGAAAATCAAGGACAATGAGTACACCATCGAGAAGATGCTCGCGGAAGACGCCAATGCGGCGGAAAACATCGTCACGGCGGAGATGCTGATTGATACCATGAAGACCAAATTGGCGGATTTGATTGAACGCACAAATGTCATCAACCGCGAGTATGTCCGCTATAAGACGCGCAATTACCTTACCGTGTCCTATGAGCAGATGAGCGCGATGGATGAATACAGCATCAAGTGGTCGATCTTGATGGGCGGCGTGACGTTCTGCGCCTGCTGCGTGCTGTTGCTGGTGATTGAGGGCAGAAAAAAGCATGAAAAAGTTTAACATCATCCGCTACTTAAAGCGCTGGTGGCCGCTGATTGCGCTGATGTCCATCTTGGCCGGCGCGTTCTTCATGCGCTATGCCAGCAACAATCAGGCGTACACGGCGCAGGCTGTCATTAAGTACACCTACGACGCGGTGTCGGAGGGCTTGACCCCGAACGGCGAGCCGCTGGACGTTTCCGAAATCTTCTCTTCGACGGTCGTCAAGGAAGCGATTGAGCGCCTCGGCTATTCCGTCAATGTCGATACCATCCGTTCCGGCGGCACGGTGACGGGCATCACCCCTGCCGAGGTGCAGACGCGGCAGGATGCGCTGGCGGAAAAAGGCGAAGAGGTGGAGGAATACTATCCGACGGAATACACCGTCAAGCTGACTGTTGGCAGCAGCCGAAGCGCTGAGTTCGCGCGCTTGATGCTGGATGAAATTTTGAGCTGCTATTTTGCCAGCTTCGGGGAGAAATATGTGGATTACTCCACCATCCCCAACAACGCGGAAAACGTGCTGGCGGGCGGTTATGATTACATTGAGCAGGCGGAAATTCTCAGCAATTCCGTGGATGAGATTATCGCGCAGTTAGGCAGCCGCCAAAGCGCTGCGCCGGATTTCACCTCGTCGCGCACGGGTCTGTCCGTCTCCGACCTGTTTGATGAATACAGCTATATCCAGTCGGTGCGGATTCCGTACCTGTTTTCGGAGATTTTGGGCGAAAGGCTGACGCAGAACCGCGAAATCCTGCTGAAAAAGTATCAGGAGCGGTATGCGAATTACATGCTGACAAGCGGCACCGATGGCGACAAGGTGGCAAGCGTCAAGGAAGTCATTGAAAGCTATGGCAATAAGAATAAGGAAGGCTCGCTGTACTATGCCGGGACGAACGGCACGGACACAAATGGGCAGCACGGCCTTGTGCTGAATGATGTCTATCAGGAGTATGATGAGGACGGCAAGATTAAAGACCGAACCACCGTTTACGATACGCTCATCAGCGACTATGTGATGCTGCTCAACCGCAAGTCCGACAGCCTGATTGACGCGGCGTACTGCCAGTACATCATCGACACCTTCTCCAAGGCGCCGGACGCGACGGAGAACACCGCCGAAGCCCGCGCGTCGGTGGAGGCGGAAATCAGCGCGCTGCAAACCCGGCTGGATGACCTCTATCAGGTGCTGCTGGTGACGATGGAGGAGTACAACGAGTACATGGGCGCGGTGAACGTGGGCGTGCTGTCCACCACAGCGGTGAGCGCGCGCGTCAACGTCAAGCTGTACATGATGTTGGGCGTTGTCGTGTTCTTCATCCTCGGCGTTTGCGGCGCCATCCTGCTGGGGCGAATCCAGGACTTCGTGGAGTACCTGTTCTTCACCGAGCAGTCGCTGGAAATGCCGAACCGTACGGCGTGCGACCTGTACATCAAGAACAACACCGAGCGCGTGCTGGGCGACGACAACGTGTGCGTTGTGCTGGAGCTGACGAACCTGAGCCACATCAACAACGAGCTGGGGCGCGTGAAGGGCAACGAAGTGCTGCGCCGGTTCGCGGACTTCATCAAGGAAGCGTCTGCAACCTGCGGTACGGTGTATTACAACGGCGGCTGGCAGTTCATCGGCTTCTTTGAGCAGTGCCGCCGCGAGGACGCGGAGAGCTTTGCGGACTACATGCACCGCCTCGTGCACGCCTACAACGAGGAAAGCGGCGACGCGAAGATGGAATACAGCCTTGGCATGGCGGAAAGCCGCACCGCCAACGCCCATACGCTGCGTACCCTGCTGCGCGGCGCAATGATGGACCGCAGAAAGCAGGAGGACTAAGCCATGAAAAAGTGGAAAAAAGTGCTGCTGCATGTGCTGATCGTGCTGCTGGTGATGGCGGGCGTTTGCGGATACTTCCTCTTCCTGTATCCGCATGAGCAGGACTTTGTGGAAAGCTACTACAAAGTGCAGTCAGATAAGCTGACGAGCCATCTGCGGATTGTGCAGCTGTCCGACCTGCACCTGCGGGAGTTCGGCGAGAACAACTGTGATTTGGTGGCGCGGATTCGTGCCTTGAAGCCGGACATCATCGCCATCACGGGCGATATGAACGACAAGAAAAGCGACGACACGCACGTCGTGACGGACTTGTGCGCGCAGCTGGTGGAAATTGCCCCGGTGTACTATGTGCCGGGCAATCACGAGTGGCCGAAAATCGTGTTCGAGGGCAGCACACTCGCGTCGGATTTGGAAGCGCTGGGCGTGCACTTTCTGGCGGATAAGTACGAAACTGTAACCATCGGCAGCAATACGCTGCTCATCGGCGGCATTGCGGAAGCGCCGGTGTCCTATGAGAAGTACGCCAGCGGATTTCTGGAGGATTTCGCCGCCCAGCCGGGCTACAAGATGCTGCTCGTCCACTATCCGGAATACTACGCGGAGGATACGGGCGCGCTGATTGGCAAGGACATCGACATGGCGCTCTGCGGCCACGCGCACGGCGGTCAGGTTCGCCTTCCGTTCCTCGGCGCGCTCTACACGCCGGATCAGGGCTTCCTGCCCGATTTGACCGAAGGCGTGCAGACGATTTCCGGCACGAAGGTCATCATCAGCCGCGGACTGGGGGACGACGTGGGGCAGATGCTGCCGCGCATCAATAATCCGCCGGAACTGGTGATTATTGACGCGAACTGGTATTGATACCTTCATTTTCAGGAGGATGGGAATCAATATGCGTGAACCAGACAAACTCGTCAGCGTCATTATCCCGGTTTACAAGGTGGAAAAGTACCTGCCGATGTGCGTGGACAGCGTGCTGAATCAGACATATCAGAACTTAGAGGTTATTCTGGTAGACGACGGTTCGCCGGACAACTGCCCCGCCATCTGCGACGAATATGCCAAAAAAGACAAGCGAATCCGCGTCATCCACCAGAAAAACGCAGGGCTCTCAATGGCGCGCAATGCCGGATTGGACATCTGCACAGGCGACTATATCACCTTTGTGGACAGCGACGACGCGCTGCATGTGGATTTTGTGGCGCGGCTGCTGGCGGCGTGCGAGGAGAACGGCGCGGAAATCGCTGTCGGGAATTACATGAAGGCGACACCAGCGGAATATCTGCCGAAAATTGCCGCGCCGCTGGCGAATAAGCCTGTGCGCGTGGTGGATGGGCGCGAGGCAAACATGATGCTTTACCGCAGGTCAGAATGGGTGCGGATGGTGACGGCGTGGGGGAAGCTGTTTCGACGCGAACTGCTGGAAACGGAACGCTTTCCGGACGTGAAGCTGCATGAGGACGAGGCGCTGATATACAAGCTGCTTTACCGAAGCCGGCAGGTGGCGCTGGCGGACGGCGCCCTGTACCTCTACACGGCGAATCAGGGCGGCCTGATGGCGAAACGCTTTACCCCGGAGCGCATGACGATGCTGGATATTCTCGATGAGCGGCTGGCGTTCTACCGCGAAAACGGCGAGACAGGCGACTTAATCCGCTTTACGCAAAACCGGCAGTTTATGTTTGCGGCAGAATATTATCTGCATGCGGCGGATAACAAGCCTTTCCGCCGCAAGGCGCGCAAAAAGCAGTGGGCGCTGTATTGGCCGCTGATGCGCTCCTCGTACTGGCTGCGCAGGAAACTCGTGTATACCTATGCCATGCTGCTGCCCGGGCATTTCAAGAAGTTGTATTTCTAAGGCACCACCTCATTTGTGCGGTGTTACCCTAATGCAGCGGCTGGAATCCACGAAAGGAAGAAAAAGGATGAATCAAGTCAGCATCATCATTCCTGTGCACAACACGCCGGAGGAATACCTGCGCGAATGCTTGCATTCCGTCCTGCGGCAGGATTACACGAATTGGGAGGCCATCCTGATTGACGACGGCTCGACCAGCGGCGCGGAGCGTATCTGCGACGAATACGCGGCGAAGGATGCGCGCTTTTGCGTGATTCATCAGCGGCAAAGCGGCGTTTCGGCAGCGCGCAATGCGGGCATGGCGGCGGCAAATGGCGACTGGCTGATTTTTCTGGATTCCGACGACTGGTGGGAGGAAAATCTGCTGTCATCCGCAATGAAAAAGCTGGCGGAGGAACCGGCGGATCTGCTGGTGTTTGATTTCAAAACGGTTCCGCAGCAGAAAACGGACGAGACAGCACCGCCCGCAGAAAAGAAGCGGCACGCAGGCACCTCCGTAATGGAGGAAATGCAGCTGGGCTTGCTGGATCGGAATGAACGGTATGCTGCAAACTACTTTGGCGGACCGTGCATACAGCTGATTCGCCGGACAATCGTCGTCGAGCATCAGCTTGCGTTTCCGGAAGCGATTCATCAAAGCGAAGATGCGCTGTTCAATATGCAGATGCTGGAGTACGTCAAGTCCGTGGATTTTCTGCATGAAACGCTGACAACGTACAGGGTTTGGGGCATGTCATCGTTTCAGCGGTTTCATGCGGATTTGCCGCAGCAGATGGAGCAGGTGAATCAGCAATTCCTGACATTCGGGAAAGTGCACCACAAGGGCGATTTCTATTGGAATGCCTATGAAGTGTGGCTGATGGAAACCTACATCCGCCTGCTGAAGCGCTACTTCTATCACCCGAATAATCCGCAGTCGGAGGCGGAAAAGAAGCGGGCATGGAAGGCGCTGCTGACAACCTGCCCGTCGCTGAAGCAGCTGCGCCGCGCAAGCTGGAAGAAGATGTACCAGTCTCGCAAGTCGTATCCGCTGCTGCTGTTTTTCCTGCTGTACTGCCGCTGCTACGCGCTCAATCGGCGCGTGATGGAATGGCTTTTGCGGACGGACAGATACTGACAAAAAAGGGTTCTTCGCGGAAAGTTGGGGGAGCAAACAAGGGCTTCGGTGAAGCACTAAAAAGCTGCACGCGGAAGGAGCATGAAAGTGCGACCAACTCAATCGCGAAAAGGGGTCAAGGGGGGACTTCGTCCCTTTTCGTCTGCCCCTTGCAGGGTCAAGGGACAGCGTCCCTTGTGGGGTTTGGGGCAACGCCCCAACAGTTCCACGGGCGACCAGTATGCCAAACGCGCTCAACAAAGGTGCAGGCAGCGAAGCGTCCCTGCCAGTAACTTTGCGCGTCCGCAGACGCGCCCCCAAGCTGCTCCCCCCCAAGATTCCGTGAAGAACCCAAAAAATACTTTTCCGCGGGCGGGAACAATCCGCCCGCCTTTTTCGTCTGTTAGAGTGCAGGGCAAAAGAAGCCCTGACATTCCCCCACAAGGAGAAACACGAATATGAAGAAGATGCTTGCAATCCTGATGGCGCTGCTGATGGCGGCGCTGCTGCTGCCCGCTTATGCCGAGGAAGGCGACGTGGCGGAAATCGCGGAAATTGCCGGGACGGTGCTGGAAATCGGCGAAGAATCCATCCTGCTGGAAACGCCCGAAGGTCAGCTGATTGAGGCGATTCTGACGGCGGACACCATCCGCGAGGGCAAGGAAATCGCGGTGGGCGACTTCATCCACGTCATGTACAACGGGCAGATGACCCGCTCCTACCCCGCGCAGGTGACGGCGCAGCACATTGGCTGCTACGTCCTCACGGGCACGGTCAGCGACATCACCGACGAGGGCTTCACCCTCACCACCGACGAGACGACTTACATCGTTCACGCGACGGCGGAACAGCTGGCGCAAATCACCGATGGCGCGGAAATCAACGTGTATTTCAGCGGCGTGATTGCGATGAGCCTGCCGGGGCAGATCAGCGCCGAGCAGATTACCGCGGTGGAGGAGGAAGCCGTCCTCACTGGCACGGTCGTCGAGGCGTACATCACCATGGAAACCGCGGATGGTCAGCAGATTCAGGTCAACCTGACCTCCCTGACGCAGCTGCCGGAGGGCATTCCGGACTTGGGCGAGACGGTTCGCGTGACCTACAATGGGCAGATGACCAGCTCCATTCCCGCGCAGGTGACGGCGGATACGATTGATATTGCCGCGACCATCGACGAGCTGGCGGGCGAAATTGTCGAAATCACGGGCGACGGCATCCTCCTCCAGACGAAGGACATGCAGGTGCTGGTCAACGTGGACGAGGGCACGGTCTACGAGACGGACGGCGAACTCGCGGTGGGCGACTACATCCACGTCCTCTACGACGGCATCATGACCCGCTCGCTGCCGGCGCAGGTGTACGCGCAGAAAATCGGCTGCTACAAGACCACCGGCACGGTCAGCGAACTGACGGAATCCGGCTTCCTGCTGACGACGGAAACCGACGTGGTGCAAGTCAACGCGGATGCGGCGCTGCTGGACGGCATGGAGAACGGCATGACCGTGACGGTCTACTCCAACGGCGCGATGACGATGAGCCTGCCGGGGCAAATCGGCGCGGAAAAGATTGTCAAGGCGGAGTAATTGCATCCATTGAAAAACGGCGCTCAGCAGGGGAAAAATCCCGCTGAGCGCCGTTTGGGTTCTTCACGGAAAGTTGGGGGAGCAAATAAGGGCTTAGGCGAAGCAACAAAAA
>OLOI01002336.1_pt1 | contig 13843 bp, 10 predicted proteins | sample 1672131 | NCBI WGS metagenome assembly OLOI01 (sample SAMEA3136651, study PRJEB25190) | human gut metagenome | reverse complement strand
CTCCTTAAGAATTGGATTAATAGTTTCCTACTAATGGTATCAAGTTGGATACTAATAATCTTTCTTAATCATTTTCATTATTTTATACAAGTTAGTCTGAATAGTACTAGTAATATCATTATCTCTATGGTTGAAATAATTTTTATTATTTTCGCAAGTAATAAAGTCTTCTTAACTATTAATTGGCTTCCTATTGCTTTTCCGATTAACAGCATTCTCATTGGTGATTGGAGTCAACTCACTACCTTGCCTTTATGGATAGTTGGAGTTACTATGTTATTTATTTGTTCCATAGATTTCAGAATAAAAAGATAATATAAGAAATATCATGGATAGAGTATTAGTCTTACATGATTATCCTAAAATAAGTTTAATAGTTTGTCGGAAAAGTAAACTATGTTAGTTAATTTGTTTTTTATACTAAGGATGAAAAGAAAGGAGAGTTATTATGAAACGTTTAAGTTTATCAGGTTTCCAACTCAAATATATAGCCCTCATTACTATGGTATTCGACCATATTCATTACTTTTTTGATTATACAGGGAAAATACCCATTTGGTTTACTATGATTGGAAGATTAGCAGCCCCTTTGTTCCTATTTGCTGTGATTGAAGGTTTCGTTCATACACACAATCGAAAGAAATACTTCCTAAAAATTTATGCTTTAGCAATTTTGATGGGATTGATTCAGTTTGGATTCTATAATTTTTTACATCCACTTGTGAGACCAGATGGTTTCTTTCCGCGAAATATGATGCTGTCATCATTCGCTATTTTACTCGTTGCTCTTCAAGGTATCGCTTGGATTCAAGAAAAGAAATATCTAAAAGGAATCCCAACCTTACTTTTCCCATTATTGCTTCCATTGTTAATGGTACCTTTTTATCTGCTAAGCGCAAACAAACCTATGTTAGGTTTTCTACTAAATTTACTCACTTTCACAGTATTGCCAGTTCATACATCTATCAGTGATGGAGGGACGTGGTTGCTTTTGACTGGTATCGCTATGTATCTTTGTCATAAGAATCTTAAGAAAGAGGTGCTTGCTTTTGTGAGTGTTAGTCTTGTTTGGGTACTAATGGCGATTGTTTTAGGTAGCCTTTCTATTCACGACTTAATGTTTAAATACATTGAATGGATGGAACTATTTGCAGCTCCTTTGATGCTTTGTTATAACGGTCAAAGAGGGAATGGGTCAAAATATTTGTTCTATGTCTTTTACCCAACCCATATTTATCTACTTTACGCCTTGTCAGTTATCTTCTATAGATGATATGATAAGAGTAACTTTGAACGAAAGGGAAGGTTATGGCTCAAATACTTGTTATTGATGATCAAGAAGATATTGTTCAATTGGTTGTAAAGGCTTTAGAGCTCCAAAACCATAATGTGACAGGGCTTACAAGTGTTTTAGATTTGGATAAGAACTCGCTTCCACGGTTTGACTTGATTATACTGGATATCATGATGCCTGATGTTGACGGTCTACAATTTTGCCATGAGATTCGAAATCAGGTGGATTGCCCTATCCTCTTTATTACTGCTAAAACGCAAGAGGCAGACATCGTCCAAGGTTTGACCTATGGGGCGGATGATTATATTTGCAAACCATTTGGGGTTAAAGAACTTCAAGCGCGTGTTGAGGCTCACTTGAGACGTGAACATCGTGAGCGTCACCATAAGCTTTTACTTGGTGATTTTCAGTTTGACTTGTCGGCTCAAGAGCTTTATATTGAGAGTCAGTTGTTAGATTTGACAAAGTCTGAATATGGTATTTGCCAGTTTTTAGCTGAAAATAAGGGCCAAGTCTTTTCAAAAGAACAAATCTACACGCATTTGTACGGCTATGAGGATAAAGGCAGTCCGACAGCAGTGGCTGAACATATCAAAAATATCCGTGCAAAGCTCAAAAATGTTGGGCAAAATCCTATTGAAACAGTCTGGGGGATTGGTTACAAGTGGCACTAATTAAAAAACGAGAACACTCTCTAAGAACAATCTTGTTATCTTATGTCGTCAGTCTTACAGTTCTCTCTGTAATCAGCAGTCTTCTTATTTTTTATATTTCTACCTTCGGTGTCATTCCAGCAAATCAAGTTGAGAGTGATTTGTCTGCTGTGAGAAGTGATATTGAAACTTCTAAGGTCTTTAATCCCGAGATTTTACCTGATGGCACGAGTTATGTCTTTTTAACTAGAGATTTTAAGCTTAAAAAGTCTAACATGCCTGTTAACTTGCAAGAAGAATCCTTACTAAATTACCAATTCAAGAATGCTCACGGTGGGAAATACGGCTATTTTCAGTCTTTTGAACGGTCAGATGGCATAGTCATTGTCAACTATCAACTATCACCTCGGTACCGTAATGAGTGGATGAACCAGCATTTTCCCAATGCTAATCTTTTGATGATTGGCTCAATGATTGTATCTATCTTACTCATATTTATTGCTTTAACTTTTTACTATGCTAATAAATTACGCCAGCAGCTTAGACCGATACTGAGAGCTACTGAAAAAATTTCCCAACAAGATTTGGATTTTCAAACATCCCAGTCTACAATTAAGGAATTCAATCAGGTTTTAAGTGGCTTGGATCACATGAGGGTTGCGCTCCGTGATTCTTTGCTGGAAAATTGGAAGGCAGAGCAAGATAAACAAAATCAGATTTCTGCTCTGACACATGATTTAAAGACGCCACTGACAGTTGCCCGTGGGAATGCGGAACTCTTAGCTATGACGTCCTTAGATGCAGAACAGACGGATTTGTTAGAGCATTTTCAAAAAGGTATTGCACAAGTTGATGCTTATGTGAAAGAGTTGGCCGAACTCAACAAAGCGAGTTTGAAGAAAACCTTGACGCTTGAAGAAGTTCCAGTTAAGGAATTTGTTGAAGACATTTACGATCAAACCTTGTCATTAGCTCAAACGAAACAAATCAATGTGGTATTTGACAAGAAGGAAATTGCGAAAGAAACCATAGGCAATTGGGATAAGTTCTTGTTGAATCGAGCTTTTATGAATATCCTTTCGAATGCGGTAGAGCATACGCCTAGTGGTAGTCAGTTGCTCTTAACTGCTAGGGTAGAAGATGATGAATTCAAGTTTATCTGCCTTGATTCTGGCCATGGATTTTCCCTTGAATCACTTGAAAAGGCCACTCAGCTCTTTTATCAAGAGGATAAAAGTAGACAGAGCCGCAATCATAGTGGACTTGGTCTGACTATTGCTAATGATATTATTCGCTTACACCATGGTGGTCTTGCTCTTTCGAATGACGATAACACGCATGGTGCTAAAGTGACTATCACTTTACCCCTTTAAATACAGATGACTCCTAGTCGCCAGATGAGGAGTTTTTTGCTATACTACTAAGAGTAAAAATGTAGAAAGATTTGTGGGGGCAGGATTTTATCTTGTTCCCGAAGAGGTATTAGTGTCATGTCTCAATCAAAAGCAGATTATATTAACGTGATTGGAGCTGGTTTGGCCGGATCCGAGGCGGCTTATCAGATTGCCAAACGTGGTATTCCAGTAAAACTTTATGAAATGCGTGGGGTCAAAGCAACACCACAGCATAAGACAACAAATTTTGCAGAATTGGTTTGCTCTAACTCTTTCCGTGGAGATAGCTTGACCAATGCTGTAGGGCTTCTTAAAGAAGAAATGCGTCGCTTGGACTCTATCATTATGCGTAATGGAGAAGCTCACCGTGTGCCAGCTGGTGGTGCCATGGCGGTGGACCGTGAAGGTTATGCAGAAGCAGTGACAGCAGAAATTGTAAATAACCCACTAATTGAAGTTATTCGTGAAGAAATCACAGAAATTCCTGATGATGCCATTACAGTTATTGCCTCAGGACCATTGACTTCTGATGCTTTAGCTGAAAAAATTCACAAGCTTAACGGTGGAGATGGGTTCTATTTCTATGATGCCGCTGCACCGATTGTTGATAAAGCGACTATCGACATGAACAAGGTTTACCTTAAGTCACGCTATGACAAGGGTGAAGCAGCTTATCTAAACTGTCCAATGACCAAGGAAGAGTTCATGGCCTTCTATGAGGCCTTGACTACAGCTGAAGAAGCTCCTTTGAATTCTTTTGAAAAAGAAAAGTATTTCGAAGGGTGTATGCCTATCGAGGTTATGGCTAAACGTGGTATCAAGACAATGCTCTATGGTCCTATGAAACCAGTTGGTTTGGAGTATCCTGAGGATTATAAGGGTCCACGTGATGGTGACTTCAAGACCCCTTATGCGGTTGTTCAGCTTCGTCAGGACAATGCGGCTGGTAGCCTCTACAATATCGTTGGTTTCCAAACCCACCTCAAATGGGGAGAGCAAAAACGTGTCTTCCAAATGATTCCAGGACTTGAAAATGCTGAATTTGTACGTTATGGGGTTATGCACCGTAACTCTTACATGGATTCGCCAAATTTGTTAAAACAAACCTTCCAATCAAAATCAAACCCTAATTTGTTCTTTGCAGGGCAAATGACCGGTGTTGAAGGTTATGTTGAATCAGCTGCTTCAGGTTTGGTTGCTGGAATCAATGCTGCCCGTCTCTTTAAGGGTGAAGAAGAAGTCATCTTCCCTCACACAACAGCTATCGGTAGTCTTCCATACTATGTGACTCACGCTGAAAGTAAACATTTCCAACCAATGAATGTTAACTTCGGTATTATCAAAGAGTTGGAAGGTCCACGTATTCGTGACAAGAAAGAGCGTTACGAAAAAATTGCTGAGCGTGCTCTTAAAGATTTACAACCTTTTATTCAAGCTTAGTCAACATTAAAATCCCTTACCGAATGCGGTAAGGGATTTTTCAGATCTAAAAGTATTCAATTAACCAAAGAATTTCTTAGCGATATCTTGACCTTGTTTAATTTTAGCCCATTGTTGTGGTGTTGCCAATTCATTACCTGAGTCACATGAGGCGAAACCACATTGGTGAGAAAGGAAGAGACGCTCTTTAGGAAGGATTTGACTAGCTTTTTCAAGCAAGTCAAGAACACGTTCTTCGTCATCAAGTTCAGTTGTTTTAGATGACAAAAGTCCTAGTACAACTTCAGCCTTGCTGTCTTTGAGGGCTTCGAGAGCCTTGATGTCGCCAGCAGTATCGCTGTCCCATTCAAGGAAGAAGCGATCATAGTGTTGCTCTGCCAAGAACTTCTTAGCAATGGCTTCGTAAGTTCCTTCGGCAGCAGAACGGCTTTCATAGTTACCACGACAGTTGTGTGTCCAAACCGTTAAACCAAGTTCGTGAGCATAGTCTACAACCTCGTTATTGATAGCTACAAACTCATCAGCCAATTCTGCCAAATCAGAATTAGCTTCCGCAAAGAAACTTGCAGGGTTTGATGGGTCAAAGAGTTCCCAGAGACAGTCATCAAATTGAACAATTTTTCCACCGACAGCCTTGTATTCTTCCAAGAATTCTTTATAGGCATTAATCAAACCTTTTTTGAGGTCTTCATTAGTTTCATAGACTTGCCCAGGACCAGCCAAACGGTCAAAGATAGCAAGTTCAGTATAAGCATGAGCTGGACCCCAGATAGTTTGTTTAGTATCTTCATCACCAGCTTCAGCTTTAACCAATTTATAGATATCTAGATAATGGTGGTTTTTACCTGAGAGTGGTTCAGTGATACGAATACCAATATCTTTACGAGTCTCATATTGACCACCATCATGGTCTTTAAAAGTATAACCATGCTCAGCAATGTAGCGTTCAATACCTTTGAGACCCCAGACAAAGTCCAAGTGCCACATAGAACGCCCAAACTCACCATCAGTAAGAATATCAATACCGTTAGCCTGTTGGTCAGCCACAATTTGCTTAATATCTGCAGTTTCAGTTTCTTGATAACCGTGGAGGGCATCGTAGAAAGGATACTGGATATCGTCACGGTGCTCGATTTCGTCCTTGTATTTACGGAGATCTGCAGGACGAAGGAGAGAACCAACTAATTGAAATTTAGATTTTGTCATAAGATTCACCTCAAAATAAGATTTTACAACTATAATACTTTTTATTTATTTCGATTGAAAATAGTTATTTTCTTTCTGTGGGTATAGTTTAAGACTATATAAGGTTTTGGTCTGCAAAATGATACTTCCTATAGTAGAATGAAAAGAAAACAATGAAGGTTGGGAACATGCAAAAAACATTTTTTATTATTAAACCAGATGCTGTAAAACGACACTTGATGTGACAAGTTATTGATCGTATTGAACGTCGTGGCTTCATTATTGAACGAATGGAAATGCTGACACTTGATGAAGAACGACTTAAAGAACATTATGCTCAATTGGTTGATAAACCTTTTTTCCCTAGCATTGCAGAATTCATGATGAGTGGTCCATCAGTGATTGGTATTATTTCTGGTTCAGGTGTTATCAAGTCATGGCGTGATATGATGGGAGCAACCAATCCGGGTGATGCTGCACCTGGAACGATTCGTGGAGACTTTGCAACAGCACCAGATGGTGACATGATTCCAAATATTGTTCATGGCTCTGATTCAGATGAATCTGCGGCTCGAGAAATTAAGATTTGGTTTGGTGAGTAGGATGGATTTAAAGCTGGTTTATTTAATTAAAACACTTTAACTAAAAGGAGTTGTAGAATGAGCAACAGCGATAACTTTTGCTGTTGCAGTTGATGTGTCTATATAAACGTGAGCAACTGTCTTTTTGACACTAACAATTCTACTCAATATTATTACGAAAATTCGTAGGTGATATCGTTGTTAAACTTAACTTTTTGGCTGTTTATGGTGGTACTTAATTTGCTCTTCGTAGGTTTGTGGTACAATACAAACTTCGGTATATGACTTGAACGATTCAGGTACTATAGTAAATATCAAGGTACCGGTTACTGTTAAGACTTCAATATTGTTTGATATTCTACATTAAGTAGGAAAAAACGCTAATAATAACGATGATTTGTTAGTGATAAATGTTAGCATTTTTTTAAGAAGTTCCATTACTAAGTTTTTAGCCTAAGATATAAAAACTAATGACTTTCTAAAATCTTTGGTTTTAGGATTTTTTTATTTCTTGAAAATCACTAGTCATGCTAGTGATTTCAAAAAACTTCTAGTAATGTGTCAAAAAATGTCACAATGGAATTGAAAGTCTTTCATCTAAATATAGATATCAAATTATTTATGAAAAGTACTGAGCAATTATTAGTCAACTCTTTCATTTATTTTGCAACAAAAAGAGTGTAGAATACATGAGGTTGGGTCTTGTGCATGTTAATCAATATCTCCAAAACTAAGCATTTTATCAGTTAGGGGGAGCTTAAAAGTGTAAGAGTAACCTACTGGTATAGTTACCCGTAGGGATGAGTAGTTTTAAGTGATAATTATAAATAGTCTAAGCTCTGAACTACACTCCAAGAGTTAGATTTTTCTGTCTAACTTTTGGAGGTCAGTACAATTATAGTTGATTTTTTTCATAATCTTTCCAATAAAAATATTAAAGCGAATCAATCTATCTATTATAAAATTAAACCTTCTATTTGTAATGTCAACACTATTCACAATAGGATTTTGTCTATCAAATACTTTGATATTAAAAAGTATTTGAATTTAAGAATCTAATAGAGTTTAAAGGAATGGGTATTTTTATGAGATATCTCAAATTGACATGGTTCTTTCTTTTGTTAGAATATGAACATAACTAAATATAGAAGGAAGTAATTTAATGGGGAAAAAGGAATTACAACGTTATTCACTCAGGAAGTCTAGCCTTGGTGCGGCTTCTGTTCTTTTGGGGACTGCAGTTCTTGCAGTAGGAGCTTCAAATGCAAGCGCTGATGAGGTAGCAACAACTACAGATTCAGCAACACCAGCAGTTGAAGCAACAGATGCTGTTGAAGAAAACACTTCAGCCGTAGCAGATTCAACTGAAAAGAAAGTTGTTAACGTTACTGAAGAAGGCAACACAACTGTTACAACGAGTGAAGTAACAAATACAAGCTTAGAAGCTGCAAAAACAGCTGCAACTAACGAAGGGGTTGAGGTTAAGGAAAAACCTGCTCAAACCAAAGAAACTGTTGAAGCAGCTGCTGCAGATAATAAAGCACAAGCAGAGAAAATCAATACAGTCGTTTCTGATTATAAAGCGGCTAAAGAACAATACAAGTCAGATAAAGCTGACTATGATAAAGCAAAAGCAAACTATGATGCCAAATTAGCTGAGAAAGCACTTGCTGATAAAACAAATGCTGAAGCTCAGGCTAAATATGATACTGAAAAAACAGCTTATGATAAAGCTTCAGAGCAATACCAAATTGCTAAGCAAGCTTATGACTCAGCTCTTTCAGAGTACAAGACTAAGAAAGTTACTTATGATGCTAAGGTAGCAGAAAAAGAAGCCGCTGATAAAGAAAATGCGCTTTCTGCAGCTAAATACCAAGCAGAATTGGCAACATATAACCAAGCAAAAGCTGATTATGAAGCAGCTCTTGCTCAGTACAATAGCGATAAAGCCAAATACAATGCTGAAAAAGCTAACTATGATAATAAAGTAGCTGAAAAAGTTGTTACTGAAAAACGTAACGCTGAAGCTGAAGCTAAATATCAAACTGAGCTAGCAGCATACAATGAAGCAAAAGCTAAATATGATGTAGAAAAAGCAGCATATGACAAGAATCTTGAACTTTATAACGCTAAGAAAACAGCTTATGAAGCAGATCTTGAAACAAAACAAGCTATTGAAAAATACAATGCAGATGCTAAAGCTAAGTACGAAGCAGCCTTGGTTGTCTACAATGAGCAAAAAGCTAAATATGACCAAGAGTACCTTGAGTATCAAAACAAATTAGCTGTCTACCAAACAGCACTTAAACAATACCAAGATGCTAAAACAGCTTACGATAAATACATGAATGATCCTGTATATCGTAACCTTAAAGATGCTGAAGTTGTTCAAGAATTGACCTTCCAACGTGAAAACGATGCGACACACAGAGTTGAAGGTGTAAGCAACTACTTGACAAAAGAAGCACAAGAGCGTCTTAACACAAGTAATGTTTTCCAATATGACTCTAACAAGTTACAAGCATCTGACATTGTTTCAAATAGCCCTTGGACAAACACTGAAGACGAGTGGATTCAAGTTAAAGAAGGTGACAAATTTGTTGTTACTTATGATGGCTTGAACCAATCAAGCATGCTTGTTGAAAATGAAGCATCAGCAATCAAACGTGTTGTATACCGTTACGAAATCGTTAGCCTTCCATCAAACGACGGAAAAGGTATCGCGAAAATCAGTAAGGATCCAACAGTAACTATGACAGTTGGAGCGTCAACTGATCAAGATAAACCGGTTAAAGTAGCTGTAGATGTTGAGTTTTACGATAAAGATGGTAAAATGTTCAACCTTAGTGAGCGTAATGCTATCGTAGCACTTAACTCACTTAACCACTGGAACGGTGCAGCATATGTTGAAACATCTGAGCGCCCACGTCCACTTACAGTAGAAGCGAAAGACGTTAATGGTAATACTGTTCGCGGTACTTACAATCCTTACGCAGATGGTTCTACTTTGGCAATCCAAAACGGTGAAGTTGTTACAAAATCTGGTTACGCAGATTTTGGTGGAGCTACTGTTAACGTTTCAGATGAGAACCCACTTAAGGTAGTGGTTCCTATCACTGACTGGAATGGTTCAGAATGGGTTGTCTCACGTGAAATTCCAACTGATGTAACAACTCTTAATGCTTCAGGTAGTGGTAATGGCCACGCTCTTGGTAACCAAGATTATACGTTTGGTGATAAAGATGATGTTATTGGTTCATACAGTGTTTCTGCTGAAACTGGTTTGATTACATTCACACCTAAGAAAAAATACCAATCAACACGCCACCAAGAATATGTAAATATTGGTGATAACCAATTCATCGCTATTCCAAAATCATCAGTTACTTATGATGCTGCTACTAAAGAAGTAACATCAGTCAATGATAACCAATACATTGACCATGGTGCAGTCTTTAATGGTGAGACAACATCAGAATTGACAGGTTGGGATAACGCTGATTCACCTTACCTCTACTATGGAGGTGCAGGTATCAAGATGACTAATGGTCACTTGGTATTTACTGCTGAAGGTGCAAATGCTGATGGTGCACCAACAGTTTATTGGTTCGCAATCAACTCTAACCTTGGTTTGCCTAAGAATCCAGGTGAAAAACCTGAAGAACCTAAGGCACCAACACCACCAACAGCACCGGTTAAACCAGTGGTTAAAACAGTTGGTATCAATCCACAAGAACCAACACCACCAACACCTCCAAAAGAGCCAGTGGCACCAACGCCACCAACACCAAAAGTGGTTGAAGTTCCTGGTAAACCACAAGAACCAACACCACCAACAGGTCCAACGGCACCAACGCCACCAACACCAAAAGTAGTTGAAGTTCCTGCTAAACCAGTAGAACCTAAAACTCCTGAAAAACCAAGTGTTGTATGGCACAAGAACTATGTCGTTGAGAGAGAGTCTCACGTGGTACCACCAACTCCACCGACTACTCCACAAACACCACCAACACCTGTTACTCCTCCAACTCCAGTGACACCACCAACTACACCAACTCTAGATACTGAAGTTCCTGTAGTGCCTCAAGCTGAGTTGCCACAAACTGGTGAGCACACTAGCAATGCTGGATTTATTGGACTTCTTTCAATGATTTTTGCAGCCTTTGTAGGATTCTTCAAACGTCGTAAAGAAGATTAAGTGGTGCTATTAAATTAGTTCCCCATCAAAACTAGATTCTATTTAGGATCTAGTTTTTATTTTTGCTCGGTTTTCCTCCCCCATATCATTTCTATTTACTGGTGAAACATGTTATAATTGTCTTGAACGACTATTATAGAAAGATGCAAGGAGACGAGCATGGAAGAACTTAAGAAAATCGCTGGTGTAACCGCTGCCAAATATGTTGAAGATGGAATGGTTGTTGGACTCGGTACAGGGTCAACAGCTTACTTCTTCGTAGAGGAAATTGGCCGTCGTATTAAGGAAGAAGGTCTTAGTGTTGTTGGTGTAACGACATCAAGTCAAACCACTAAACAAGCTGAGGGCTTAGGCATTCCTTTGAAGGCAGTGGATGACATTGACAGTATTGATGTTACTGTTGATGGCGCCGACGAAGTAGACCCTCAACTCAATGGGATTAAAGGTGGCGGTGGTGCCCTTCTGATGGAAAAAATCGTCGCTACACCTACGAAAGAATATATCTGGGTAGTTGATGAGTCAAAAATGGTTAATCAATTAGGTGCTTTCAAATTACCAGTTGAAGTGGTTCAATATGGTGCTGATCGTCTGTATCGTGTCTTTGAGTCGAAGGGTTATAAGCCATCATTCCGACTTACGGAGCAAGGTGACCGCTTTGTTACAGACATGAAGAACTATATCATCGATCTTGATTTAGGTAAGATTGAAAATCCAGTAGCTCTTGGTGAAGAACTAAAAGCTATGACAGGGGTTGTTGATCATGGATTGTTCAATGGCATGGTTAACAAAGTCATCGTTGCAGGAAAAGACGGTGTTAAGGTCGTTGAAGTTAAGGCCTAGTCCGATTTTTATTCCCCTCACTTTTAATGAGGAAAACTAATTAATTATTTTCAAACTATTAAATAATATAGAAAGGCAAGAGGTAATTTCGAAAAGATTTTAGCTCTTTGTGGTGTTATTATGTCCAAATTTAACCGAATGCATTTAGTCGTTCTTGATTCAGTAGGAATTGGTGCTGCTCCAGATGCCAATGACTTTGTCAATGCAGGTGTGCCAGACGGTGCTTCAGATACCCTTGGTCACATCTCTAAATCTGTAGGATTGAATGTGCCAAATATGGCTAAGCTTGGTCTAGGAAATATTCCTCGTGAAACACCTTTGAAAACAGTACCAGCAGAAAGCAACCCAACTGGTTATGCAACAAAATTGCAGGAAGTTTCTCTTGGTAAGGATACGATGACTGGTCACTGGGAAATCATGGGTCTCAATATTACTGAACCTTTTGATACTTTCTGGAACGGATTCCCAGAAGAAATTCTCACTAAAATTGAGGAATTCTCAGGTCGTAAAGTCATTCGTGAAGCTAATAAACCATACTCAGGTACAGCTGTTATTGAAGACTTTGGACCTCGTCAAATGGAAACTGGTGAATTGATTATTTACACTTCAGCTGACCCAGTTCTTCAAATTGCTGCACACGAAGACATTATTCCATTGGATGAGTTGTATCGTATTTGTGAATATGCGCGTTCAATTACCCTTGAGCGTCCAGCTCTTCTAGGGCGTATCATTGCTCGTCCTTACGTTGGTGAGCCTGGAAACTTCACTCGTACATCTAATCGTCGAGATTTGGCTGTTTCACCATTTGCACCAACTGTTTTGGATAAATTGAATGAAGCTGGTATTGATACTTATGCCGTTGGTAAAATCAATGATATTTTCAACGGAGCTGGTATTAACCACGATATGGGCCACAACAAATCAAATAGCCATGGTATTGATAATTTGATTAAAGCTATGACTTCTAAAGATTTCAAACATGGCTTCTCATTCACAAACTTGGTAGACTTCGACGCCCTTTATGGACACCGTCGTGATCCACATGGATATCGTGATTGCTTGCACGAATTTGACCAACGTTTGCCTGAAATCATTGCTGCTATGCGTGAAGATGATCTCTTGATGATTACAGCAGACCACGGAAATGATCCAACTTATGCAGGTACAGACCATACTCGTGAATATATTCCTTTCTTGGCTTATAGCCCATCATTCAAAGGAAATGGACTTATTCCAGTAGGTCATTTCTCTGACATCTCAGCAACTGTCGCTGAAAACTTTGGTGTAGATAAAGCCATGATTGGTGAAAGCTTCTTGGATAAACTTATCTAAAATGAAGCGCTATGCATTTTTGGTTCGTGGGATAAACGTTGGTGGTCGTCACAAGGTAGTCATGGAGGAATTTTGTCGTGAATTAGAAGAACTCGGTATGTCACATGTTTCTTCCTATATAAATAGTGGAAATCTTTTCTTTGATTCTACCTTGATGAAAGAGGAACTCCTCTTAGTTTTAGAGGAATTTCTAAATAAGGCTTATCCATTTATTAAGGTATTTTCTCTTTTTACTCTTGAAGATTATCAAAATGAAGTGGCCTCATTACCTAAGTGGTGGGAGGATGATTTCTATAGAAAAGACGTCCTCTTATTCACTGAAAGACTTGATAAGAACGAAATGAAGAAGGTTATTAACTCTTTAGAGTTGAAAGATGAAATACTTCATTTTGGTCAACTTGGTGTCTACTGGGTAAAGTATGATAAATCAACTTATAGCCAAACAGCTTATCATAAGAAGTTATTGAAAACACCTTTTTATCCTGATATAACCATTCGAAATGCAAGAACTTTTTCAAACATTGGTCATTGTTTGAAAAAATAAGGAACTAAAGGAGATTTAGAATGTCACTACTTGAAAAAATTAGAGTTACGCAAACCTTTTTGGAAAGCAAAGGAATTGAAAAACCTGAGTTTGGTTTAATTTTGGGTTCTGGACTTGGCGAGTTGGCTGAAGAAGTTGAAGACGCAGTTGTCATTGACTATGCGGATATTCCAAACTGGGGACAATCAACGGTTGTCGGTCATGCTGGAAAACTTGTTTACGGAACTTTGTCTGGACGTAAGGTTTTGGCTCTTCAAGGGCGTTTCCATTTTTATGAAGGAAATCCGCTCGAAGTCGTTACTTTCCCTGTACGTGTTATGAAAGCTCTTGGATGTGAAGGAGTTGTTGTAACCAATGCAGCAGGTGGTATCGGCTTTGGCCC
>OLOI01002333.1_pt1 | contig 13861 bp, 12 predicted proteins | sample 1672131 | NCBI WGS metagenome assembly OLOI01 (sample SAMEA3136651, study PRJEB25190) | human gut metagenome | reverse complement strand
TCTCAAGTTAAATGCTACCTTTTGCTACTGTTGCATTTACTTTGAGAATTTACCATTTAAAAATTTAAATTAAATCTAATATCATTTGATGATTAATGCAAAACATCAAATTGTCTGTAATTCAACCTTTTCACCGTCGCTTGTTGCGTGCATACCGCTCAATCCGCCGACTCCTGCGTTAATCATTGCATTTGCAATCTGCTCCTCGACCTCTCGTCTTATTGTATTGCGCAGGTCACGGGCTCCGCTGTTGCCATTGCACGATTTCTTTGCAATATACTCACATACCTTATCATCAAATGTAAATTTAATGTGCTTTTCCTCGAGTGTCGGCACATACTCATCAAGCATAAGTCCGGCTATTTTTACAAAGTCATCCTCATAAAGATTATTAAAAACAATTACCTCGTCAACTCTTGCAATAAATTCAGGACGCAAAAATTCTGACAATGCCTTCATAACCTTTTCTTTAGACGCATTTTCCTGAGTTTTGCCAAAACCAAGTGCACTTTCGTGGGATGTCGAACCTGCATTTGATGTCATTACAATTACAGTGTTCTCAAAGTTTACAGCTCTGCCGTGTGCATCAGTAACCTTACCCTCATCAAGAATCTGCAAAAGGATATTAAGAACATCAGGGTGGGCTTTTTCTATCTCATCAAACAGCAAAACCGAATAAGGACGGCGACGCACCTTTTCTGTCACCTGACCAGCCTCGTCGTAGCCGACATATCCCGGAGGTGAACCTATAATTTTTGACACCGAATGCTTTTCCATAAACTCTGACATATCAAGTCTTATCAAAGTTTCGGGAGTATCAAACAACTGTTGGCTGAGAACTTTAACAAGCTCTGTTTTTCCCACACCGGTAGGTCCTACAAAGATAAAAGATGCTGGTCTTCTTCTTGGAGAAATCTGACATCTGCTGCGTCGGATTGCCGATGCAAGTACTTTCACGGCTTCATCCTGTCCGATAATCTTTTTCTTAAGTTCATCCTCAAGGTCAGCAAGTTTTGCAAGCTCATTTTCTCTGATTCTCGAGGCAGGAATACCGGTCCAAAGCTCAATTACCTTGGCTATGTCCTCTTCTGTTACTCTTGAAGTCAGACTTTCGGGATCAATGCCTGAAATTTCACCGTCAAGCCTTGCAATATCTGTATTTACCTCTGCCAAAGCCTGATAGTTAATTTCATCGGCAGTTGAAAGCTTCTCTTTTTCGAGCGTCAGTTTTTTTCTTTCATCAGTGAGCTTATCATAACGCTCCATATTCTTGTTGCGAAGTGCTGCACAGGCGCAGCTTTCATCAAGCAGATCGATTGCCTTATCAGGCAAAAATCTGTCTGTAATATATCTTTCGGAAAGCACAACCGTCTTTCTTACCACATCATCATCAACAATCACTCTGTGATGATTCTCATAATAGTTCTTTACACCGGCGATTACATCAATAGTCTGAGCAATAGTAGGCTCGCCAACCTTAACAGGCTGAAATCTTCTTTCAAGAGCAGAATCCTTCTCTATGTATTTTCTGTACTCATTAAATGTAGTGGCACCAATAACCTGTACCTCACCTCGGGAAAGCGCAGGCTTAAGAATATTGGCGGCATTCATTGTGCCCTCGTTATCTCCTGTACCCACAAGGCTGTGCACCTCGTCAATAAACAGAATAATATTTCCGCTTTCTTTGATTTCGGAAACAAGGCCTTTAATTCTGCTTTCAAACTGACCTCTGAACTGCGTTCCGGCAACAAGAGATGTCAAATCAAGCAGCTGAATTTCCTTGTTCTTAAGACGCTGAGGAACTTCACCATTGGCAATTCTGAGTGCCAGACCCTCAGCAATTGCAGTCTTACCTACACCAGGCTCACCGATAAGACAGGGATTATTTTTTGTGCGGCGTGACAAAATCTGAATTACACGCTCAATCTCGGTTTCTCTGCCTATAATACGGTCAACCTTGCCTTCTTTTGCCTTTCTTGTCAAATCCTCACAATAAAGGTTAAGATGCTTTCTGTTCTTATTTTTCTTTTCCTTTTTCTTTTTGCTGTCTGCACTGTCGCTGTCCTTAGCAACATTTTCAGCCTTGTTGCCGCCAAAAATATTATTAAAGAAAGCAGGAAATGCAGGAGCACCGTGTGCGAAGTCGTCATCCTCACTGCCATCAACCATATCACCCATCTGTTCAGCCAGATTGTCGGCACCCAGTTGCTCCATAAGCTGTGAAAGATCTCCTCCCTCACCCATATTCTGCATTAAGGAATTCATCTGATCCTGAACATTTTCAAGATCTTCATCTGATATTCCCATCTTACTTATTAAATCCTCAACAGGCTTAATTCCCAGTTCCTTAGCGCAGGACAGGCAATAACCTGCTGTCGGCGCATCAGAAGACGCCGTATTTGAAACAAAAACAACCGCCGGTCGTTTTCCGCATTTGCTACAAAGCATAATAATCTCCTTATATATAAAATACTTTCGTTAGTTCACCTATATTATATAGGCTGCAATACTAAATTTCAATGGAAATTTGTAATAATATATCATTTATTTTTGCTTTTTTCACTTTGAAGTCTTTCATTATATTCCTTAACAAGCTGAATATAAATTTTGCCGTACTGATATAAAGCAAAAATCATTGTAAGCGCTGTCACTGAAAGCAAGGTAAGATCAAGCGCAAAGTTTTCATAATTAAATATTGCCTTGAGGAACACAATTATAAATACCGAAATATAGAATACAACCGTACCGACCTTACCATACCACTTTGCCGCAGGAGGAGTAATGCCTTTATTAATAAGATCTGTGCCTCCTAAAAGCATAAGTACATCCTTAAGCAATAACACAATCAAGACCGGAAGTACAACCGGAACCAGAATAACCATACATACTACAACCACAAGAAGAGTAATCTTATCAGCAATCGGATCAAGAATTTTTCCAAGAGATGTCACTTGATTGAGTTTTCTTGCTGCCAGACCGTCAAAGCAATCTGACAGCCCGGATAATCCAATACAGATTGCAGAAGAAATATATTGTTCCTTCAAAAAGAAATATGCAAAAGGTATTATCAGAATGAATCTGAAATATGTTATCAAATTCGGAACTGTAAATAAATCAGAAATCTTAAAATTCCATACCTCTCTTTTATCTGTAATTCTGCTATCATTTTCCATCCAATTCACCCTTAATTTTTTTAAGCCGTAAGGCTGAAAAATCTAAACAAAGAACCGTTAATCAGTTCGTTTGAAGTAATATCATTTGCCGTAATCTGAGCAATAATGCAGATTAAATTTACTGCAATCCAAACACACAGCACTCCATTCACTGCACCAAGCACTCCTCCGAAAAAGCCGTTGACCTGTTTCAGTACAGGTGCCTTAAACACTTTTAGAACAAGCCTGATAAGTTTTTTTATCAAGATGTATAAAACAATGAACAGTACAATCATAAGAACAATTTGCATTGCCGAAACCGTCATTGTTTCAAGCGTTCCCGAAATTACACTGCTTGCATTGCTTGATGTAAAATCATCAGTCTGTGACACATACCTTGTTACGGTTTCCGAGCCACCGCCAAATAATGAAACCAGCCATCTTATCCATTCTGGCAGCACTGATAAGCTGTTGTCAATTAAATAATCCAATCCGTAACTGCTCATATAATTATTGACGTTTTCAACAACAGTTTTTTCTATAAATGAATTATAAATCACCTGCGACAGCCAATCCGAAAGTCCGTTTGCCACTGCATATGCAACAAACAATCCAATTATTCCCAGAATAGTCCTTGCTATTCCGTGTTTTACACCTATAACAATAAAAAGAATTATAATTGCTACAATAATAATATCAGCCAGCATATCAATTCTCCTGCCCTGTAACAGTATCATCAGTAGATATATCATTCAAATTAAACTGCCTGATCTGATTTGCACTCAATACGCATACCTCATTATCATTGATGAGAATTATTTTTTTTGAACCTGTTCCTACACTGTGCGATGCCCTCTGCTTTCCGTCCAGATTATACGAATAAACAATGTTATCATCTAAAATGCCGATTACACCTTTATAAGAAGAAATCGACTCAGCAGAATAATCTGTATCAATGTCACATTTGTTATCTCCGTTGCTGTTATATTGCAGCAGAGCACAGCTTCTGCCGTCACCGCTTCTTGAAAGTGCTACAGTATAAGTCTGAGTGTCAGTATTAAAGCAGTAATTTGCAAGAGTGCGATCCTCATAGCTGTTTGTAACATAGTTCTCATCGCCGTCTTTGATAATGTATGAAGCTGACTGACCGATTAGTGCTACCCTGTTATCACCAAGATATTCACAATCTATTATACTGTCACCGTTAATTGTATAAATGCTATTTGGCTCCTCCTTGCTGAAATCAAGCAAATACACTGCGGTTTTTACTGCACCGCCTTCACTTATAATTCCGCACGCAACACCGCAGGAACCGTCACTGTTAAGTGCAACAGAAGTTATATAATATTCCGAAAAAGAATATTTAAATATCCTGTTATTACTTTTGTTATATACATAAAGCGATGATAAATACCCGTTACCTTCAGTTACAAGACAGTAAACTCCGTTTGAAGCTATATCGCCCGTAAAAATGTTTTCGCTTTCTTCACCGGTGTATAGCTTTTCGTCAAAGCTCTGAATCTGAAAACCTGTACCGCCCAGACCGTAAGTAAGGTATTTGTTTCCGCTTGATTTCATAACAGGTTTTGAATATCTGAGTTGTATATTAGCTACCTCACCGCCTGTTGAATTCAGCGTAACAAAAGATGTATCGGAGGCATATGCCACTCTTCCCTGTTCAACCGCTATGTTAGATGAAGCAACCTCTGAGCCTACGATATTGACAGGAAAACCGTTTCCTGCATTTCCGAGCACATCATATGTCCACCATGTTGAAATATTGTCCCAGGTCAGCTTGTCACGGTTGGAAAAAGCAAATACAACAAGACCTGCAACAATTGCGATGCACACGCCAATAAGAATACGTTTAATCGCCTCAGGACTTATCTCGGTTTTCTCCTGCTCATAGTCGTCAAGAGGCATATCCTCATAGCTTATAACATCACGCTCGGATTTTTTATATTTTTTCTCGCCATAGCGAGCTTTTGCCTTTTTAAACATTTTGTTCACTCCCTTTTTTGTGAACTTTCAAAATCATAATTTACCCTGTTTAAATACAGTCCGCATGCCTGTGCTGTCGGACCTGCAAACTTTCTGTTCTTTTTCTTAATAATTTCCAATATACCGTCTTCAGGGATTTTCCCCTGCTGGATTCTAAGCAAGGTTCCCACCATTATACGCACCATATTATACAAAAAGCCGTCAGCTTCAACTCTCATTGTAACAAGATTACCGTCCCTTGTAACCTCAAATTTTTTTACTGTGCGTGTCATATCGCCCGGTTCTCGGTTATCAATCGTACAGAAGGACGTAAAATCATGGCTTCCAACATAAGCCTGAGCCGCTTTATTAAGCATTTCTTCATCAATTTTATACCTATAATGAAGCGCATATCCGTCAAGAAAAGGGTTGCGCACCTCGTTATTCCAGATTTTATAAATGTACTCCTTGCTCACACAGCTGTATCGTGCGTGAAAGCTGTCATCAACCTGCTTGCAGTCAAGTACAGCAACAGACAACGGAAGCCAACGATTAAGTGCCGCCTTAAGCCTTACTGGTTCAATAGGATGCGACGTTTTAAGGCTTATGCAATACATATTCGCATGAACGCCGCTGTCGGTTCTGCTGCATCCCTTGACATCAAAATCTTCACCGATAATCTTACCGAGGGCATTCTGAAAAACCTCCTGCACCGTCAATGCATTCTGCTGAATCTGCCAGCCGTGAAATTCTTTTCCGTCATATGAAATTGTAAGCAGTAAATTTTTTACATTACTGCCGGAAACATCATATTGCATACAATCACTCCGCTAATCATCAAAGCCACAACAGCAAATGCCGCTGCATCACGCTTTGTCATATGAAGAACCTTCATTCTTGTTCTGCCTGCGCCGCCGTGATAACATCTGCACTCCATTGCAGTAGCCACATCATAAGCTCTTCTGAATGCCGATACAAACAGCGGAATAAGAATAGGTATGAACGCCTTAACCCTCGTCACAATATTTCCTGAATCCATATCAGCACCTCTTGCCTTTTGAGCCTGCATAATTTTGTCAGTCTCCTCAAGCAATGTAGGAACAAAGCGAAGAGCAAGAGTCATCATCATAGCAACCTCGTGAACAGGAAAGTGTATTTTGGCAATCGGCTTTAGCAGTCTTTCAATTGCATCCGTCAAATCCGTAGGCGAAGTTGTAAATGTAAGACATGAACTTGCCAGAATAAGGCAAACTATTCTTATTGTAACAAAGACCGCCCTGTTAATTCCGTTCATTGTAATGCTGATAATACCCCATTGCCAGATTGGCTCTCCTGTTCCGTAAAACAAATTAAGCACCGAAGTAATAAGGACAATCGCAATGATGACTTTCAGGCTTTTAAGATAGATTTTCGGTGAAACACCGCTGATTAAAATGTAAAATAATGTAAATATTGTAACAAGTGAAAGTGACAGATAATTGAAGGTACAAAAAATTATTACCAAATATCCGATTAAAAGCAAAATTTTTGAACGTGGGTCAAGCCTGTGAATAAAACTGTTACCGGGATAAAACTGTCCAAGCGTTACATCTCTTACCATATCTTGCCCTCCTTTTTCAGCAGAGCAGTAATCTGCATCAAAGCATTGCCTACATTCAGTGCACCATCGTCCACATCATATCCTTTATCCTTAAGTATGCTCATAATTCTTGTGATTTGCGGAACACGCAGTCCGATTTTCTCAAGCTCTCTGCCATGTGAGAAAACCTTTTTTGTCGTTTCAAACATCTCAAGTTTTGAGTTATTCATAACTATAATTCTGTCGGCAACTCTTGCAATATCCTCCATACTGTGTGACACCAGTAAAACAGTATTTTTTCTTTCTCTGTGGTACTGCATAATCTGACTTAACAGCAGTTCTCTGCCCATAGGGTCAAGTCCTGCTGTCGGCTCGTCCAGAATTAAAACCTCGGGGTCCATAGCGATAACACCTGCAATCGCCGCACGTCTTTTCTCTCCGCCTGATAAATCGAACGGAGATTTATTCAGCAGTTCATCTTTCAGTCCTGCAAACTCAGCAGCCTTTCTGACCGCAAAATCAAGCTCGTCACCGCTTTTGCCCATATTTTTCGGACCGAATGAAATATCCTTATAAACCGTTTCATCAAACAGCTGATATTCCGGATACTGAAACACCATACCGACTCTGAAACGGATTTTCCTTATCTCCTTTGGCTTTTCCCAAATATCTGTGCCGTCAAGCAAAACCTGTCCGCCTGTAGGTCTGATAAGACCGTTCAGCATCTGCACAAGTGTCGACTTGCCCGAGCCGGTATGACCGATAATACCGATAAATTCACCTTTTTCGATACTCAGAGTCACCTTGTCAACGGCTTTCTTTTCAAAAGGAGTTTTCATTCCGTAAACATAACTCAGATCTCTAAGCTCAAGGATTTTGCTCATCCAAGCACCTCCTCAAGCATAGACACGCAATCTTCGGTTGTTAACGGCAGTCTGTCAATCTTTACGCCGCAGCCTCTGAGCTTATATGCAAGCTCTGTCGCCTGCGGTACATCAAGCCTGTGCTTTTTCAGCAGTTCAACCTGTGAAAAAACCTCCTCAGGCTTTCCCTGAGTCAGGATTCTGCCATTATCCATAACAACCACTCTGTCGGCAAGCACCGCTTCATCCATATAATGTGTAATCAACACCACTGTCATATTCTTCTTTTTATTGAGTTTTATTAATGTTGACATAACCTCATTCCTGCCGTTAGGATCAAGCATAGCAGTAGGTTCGTCAAGCACAATGCACTCTGTTTGCATTGCAAGCACTCCTGCAATCGCAATTCTCTGCTTCTGACCTCCCGACAGCTTAAACGGTGCATTTTTACGGTACTCATACATGTCAACCGCTTTCAATGCTTCGTCCACTCTCAGTCTTATTTCCTGAGGCGGCACTCCGAGATTTTCAGGACCAAAAGCAACATCCTCCTCGACAATACTTGCAACCAGCTGATTATCGGGATTTTGCTGCACAAGACCTACCTTGCGCCTTATATCATAAGTTTTATCTTCATCAGAGGTATCATCTCCGTCAACATACACCTTACCGCTGTCAGGAACAAGCATTGCATTAAAATGCTTTGCCATTGTTGATTTGCCGCATCCGTTATGACCGAGCAAAGCCACAAATTCACCCTTTTTAATATCAAGCGAAATACCGTCAACGGCATTTACTGCTTTTTTGCCGTCTTCAATTTCAGAGTATGAAAAACACACATTCTGTGCTGAGATAAATTCCATCCGATTACTTCTCCCATATTGCGGTTGAGCCACAAGGCAGCACAAGCCCTGTGTCAGTCACCTTCAAACCTATTTCATTGCTTGACACCCTGCCGCCAAAATCATTTTTCAGCAGCACGCCAAGCAGATACTCCATAACAGCAGGCGAAAGTCCTGTTGTATATGAATTAAGTACAAAGAAGACAGGGTCATCACTCATAACCTGCTTACACAGTGTGACAAGAGGATAAAGCTGTTCTTCCAGTTTCCATATTTCACCGTTAGGTCCTCTGCCATAGGACGGAGGATCCATAATAATTCCGTCATACTTGTTTCCGCGTCTGATTTCACGCTGAACGAACTTGACGCAATCGTCCACAAGCCAGCGGACAGGCTTGTCGGCAATGCCGCTTGACGCTGCATTCTCTTTTGCCCACTGAACCATACCTTTTGACGCATCAACATGACACACCGAAGCACCTGCCTGCATACACGCAAGCGTAGCACAGCCTGTATAGCCAAATAAATTCAGAATTTTAAGCGGTCTGTTTTCCGCTTTTATTTTTTCTTTGGCAAAATCCCAGTTTACCGCCTGTTCGGGGAACACACCTGTGTGCTTAAAACCCATTGGCTTGATGTTAAAAACCAAATCTCCGTAATTAACAGTCCAACGGTCGGGTACTTTTCTGTACTGTTCCCAATATCCGCCGCCCTTATTACTGCGGTGGTATCTTGCATGAGCATTATGCCAAAGCGGATTCTTCCTGTTTGTTGACCAGATAATCTGAGGGTCGGGACGAATCAGTATAACATCGCCCCAGCGTTCAAGTCTTTCACCGTCAGAGGTATCTATAAGCTCATAATCCTTCCAATTATCAGATAATCGCATTATGCTAATCTTTCCCTTACTACCTGTGCAGCTTCTTCTGCAAGGTTTTGAATTTCTTCAAGGCTTTCACCCTCAAGCATTACTCTTACAAGAGGTTCTGTACCGGATACACGAATCAAAATTCTGCCCCTGTCGCCTAAAATCTCACTGATACGATTAATTTCAGCCTGTACGCCCTCATCTGTGGAGAATGACTGCTTACCCTCGGCACTAACCTTAACATTAATAAGCACCTGAGGCAAACGCTCCATAACCTTTGCAAGCTCGCTTAATTTCTTGCCTGTACGCTTCATAATGCTAAGAACCATTGCACCAGAGAGTTCGCCGTCGCCTGTGGTTGCATAGTCAAGAAAGATAATATGACCGCTCTGCTCTCCGCCGATATTATAACCCTCTTTGAGCATAGCCTCAAGAACATATCTGTCGCCGACCTTTGTTGAAACAAAGTGCATATCGTTTTCGTCACAGAACTTATTAAATCCCATATTAGTCATAACAGTTCCGACAACGGCATTATTTTTAAGCACCCCTCTGTCCTTCATATCCTTGGCACAGATTGCAATAAGATAGTCGCCGTCAACCAGATCGCCGTTTTCGTCAACAGCCAGACATCTGTCAGCGTCACCGTCAAAAGCAAGTCCGCAGCAAAGATTATTCTCACGAACATACTTCTGTAGGTTTTCAATATGAGTTGAACCGCAGTCTTTATTGATGTTCACGCCGTCCGGCTTATCAAACAGCATATGAACCTTTGCGCCAAGCTTTGTAAACATCTTTTCGGCAGTTCGTGATGAAGAGCCGTTTGAGCAGTCAAGAGCAATCTCCATACCCTCAAGATCACAGCCTACCGACTTTACAATATGCTCAATATATTCATCAACTGCATTTTCTTCCATAGTTACCGTGCCGATTTTACAATCGTCAGCAACAGTATAAGGCACAACACCGTCAAGCACGATTTCTTCAATTCTGTTTTCAAGTTCATCGGGTAATTTGCAGCCGTTAGAGCTGAAAATCTTAATTCCGTTAAATTCAAACGGATTATGTGATGCAGAAATCATAATACCTGCATCAGCACCGTACTTGCCCACAAGATAAGCAACCGCAGGGGTGGGAACAACACCCAACAGCTTAACATTTGCTCCCACCGAGCAAAGACCTGCAACAAGTGCGCCTTCAAGCATATCGCCGGAAAGCCTTGTGTCTTTGCCGATAATGAATGTCGGCTGTTCAACCTCTTTACTTGTAAGCACCATGGCAGCCGCTCTGCCTATATTCATTGCAAGATTTGGTGTAAGCTCAACATTAGCCACACCTCTTGCTCCATCAGTTCCAAATAATCTTCCCATATTTTTTATCTCCGCTTCATAAATTTATTTTTTATATTAAATTGCGACCCGAAGATATACTTCGGTTTTATGATTAGCATTATAATTTTCCCTACAAAATTATATTATCAATAACAAATTACTATTACTGACCGTCAAGCAGACTCGGCTGCGTCGGCAATGCGTTCACTGTACCTTTCGGAAAATCATATCCCAGATGTCTGCACGCTTCAGCCGTAATACATCTGCCTCTCGGTGTTCTGCTTAAAAATCCTATCTGCAACAGATACGGCTCATAAACATCCTCAATAGTAATTGATTCTTCACCGATTGCCGCAGCTAAAGTTTCAAGTCCCACAGGACCGCCGTTATAGAATTTTATAATAGCCTCTAACATTCGTCTGTCATTCTGGTCAAGACCAAGCTCGTCTACTTCAAGCTTATCAAGAGCAGTTCTTGCAGTTTCAAGAGTGATGACGCCGTCGGACATCACAAGCGCAAAATCACGCACACGCTTTAACATTCTGTTTGCAATTCGGGGTGTACCCCTTGAGCGTGAAGCAATCTCCAATGCCCCTTCGTGTTCAATAGGTACTCCCAAAATTCCTGCACTTCGCTCAACAATACTTGCAAGCTCCTCGGCGGTATACAGTTCAAGTCTTAAAACAACTCCGAATCTGTCACGCAAAGGCGCAGTAAGCTGTCCTGCTCTTGTTGTTGCGCCGACAAGTGTAAATTTTGGAAGCGGCAAATGGTATGATGCCGCCATCTGTCCCTTGCCAGTGATAATATCAATTGCAAAGTCCTCCATAGACGGATACAGAATTTCCTCAACTGCTCTGCTCAGTCTGTGAATTTCATCAATAAACAGCACGTCGCCTTCATTGAGGTTAGTAAGCAATGCCGCCAGATCACCCGGTTTTTCAATAGCAGGACCTGAGGTAATTCTCAGATTTACTCCCAACTCGTTTGCAATAATACCTGCAAGAGTAGTCTTTCCAAGTCCGGGAGGGCCGTATAACAGCACGTGGTCAAGGGATTCTCCCCTGATTTTTGCCGCCTCAATAAACACCTTAAGATTTTCCTTTGCCTTCTCCTGTCCGATATATTCATCTAAGGATTTTGGTCGCAGGGGATTATCGCCCTCAACGACATCCTCGGGAATTTCTGAGGTATCTGTTATTCTGTTTTCAAAGTCAAATTCTTCCAGCTCTGCATTTGCTTTTTTCGCCACACTGTCAATACAAAGCTGTTTGATCTTCAATTCGTCACAGATCGGTTCGATTCCCGGCAAAGTACAGTTAAATTCCGAAATCACTGCATCGATTGCGCCTGTGGCGAGAATCGCTTCGCTCGTGTAGTTATTTCCGGCATGTCCGTCAAACACATCTTCATAATGCGCGCCTCGAAGCTGGAGATCTTGTCCGACACAAGTACATCCGACAAGCTTAAACCCTTTTGCTCCCGCCTGTTTTGCCTTTTCCGTAATATCCGCATCTGTAAGCCTTTCCTGAAGATATGTAAACATCGAATGCTGATGTCCTGTAATCATAATATTGATATAATCCGGATCGATCACCCTCAGACCGACCGGAGCCAGACGAAGCTTCGGTTCTCCGAGCACGATATCATTCAGAAGATTCGTCAATGTCAGCCCGTAAATACCTGTAGAAATTCCAAGTTTCAAACAATCTTTTAACATATCGACCGGATCTGAATTTAAGTTTGTCGAACATTTGACAACTCCATGACAGACTTCCGATTTTGCTCCGCCCGGAAGGATGCCGAGTTTTTCCCAGTTTTCATAACGAGGCGCATATGCCATTTTCTTTACAAGTTTCATTTTCTCATATTCGGGAAGATACAGATCCGCAAGAACCGCATCGGCAACTTTCTCTGCCCGGACGTACATATCCTCTTCTTCAATCTCAAAAAGAGCCGCCAGTTTATTTAATGCTCCTTCTCCTTTTATCCCACTCTTTTTCTGCGCTGCATTTTTCACATTTCTTGCCGTATTCTCTACGACATGGATATAGCACCCCGAGCCGGACGCTACCGCACGAAGAAAGTTTCTCGCAACGATCGTATCTGCATTTGCACCGCAGATTCCTCTCGGGGCATCCGGTGTGATTCTGCACGGTCCGTTTGAACAAAGCCGACAACATACTCCTTGAAGTCCAAAAGCACATTTTGTGCTCTGACCTTCCACTCTATGGTGAGACGTTTCCAGCGGAAGGTTTTTAATAAACCCCTCCAACGGCTTATCCGCACTTTCACAAGTCGTACATCCATAACATTGATTCATCTGTTCTTCCTCCTTAACACTTCATATAAATAGTTTTCTGCTGCGCACGTGAGTCTGTTTTAATGGATATTTTTAGTCCACTTTTTGTCGGAAAGAAAAGTGGGCATACACCCACTTTGTCATCTGTGTATCATTTTCTACACAGATGCTACTTTTTTAAAATATCAGCCATTGTCTTTTTTTTCAAAAGCTTTTCTACCGAATGCTGAATTCCAAGAAGTTCTCTGTGAACCGCACATCCCTCTTTGCTTTCATTTCTGATACAAGAGTGATGAACACATTCCATAACCGCAAAGTCCGGTTCGATTGCCGTTACTACGTCATACAATGTAAATTCGCCGATATCTTTTGCAAGCTGATACCCGCCCTTTGGGCCTCTGCGTATTTCGATCAATCCGGATTTGTTCATCTTTTGAAGAATCTTATAACCAAACGCCGATGGTATCTGTTCTAATTCACAAAGTTCTTTTATCGTTTTCTTACCGCCATCTTGTAAAGCTCTTATAACACGAATGGCATAATCACTCTCTTTCGTAAAGAGCACATCATCACCTGCTTTGTTAGAATTATATCAATGTAGAGTATTTTTGTCAACAATCCATTCTACACTTTCACCTGTTTTATTTCTTATTTTATATATTTTTTGTAACTTTTCACATCATCAGAATGTTTTTTACTGATGTTAATATAATTTCTTATATATTCTAAAAATATATTCCCGTGTATTTGTTCGATTATTCCATACGCAGGAATGCTCTATATCCTTTCACAGCCTCATACACATCGGCTTTGCTTGATACTTCATAAGGAGCATGCATGTTCAGTACAGCCACTCCGCTGTCGATCACTTCCATTCCATAATTGGCCATAATATAAGCGATCGTTCCGCCTCCGCCAAGGTCGACTCTTCCAAGCTCCGCCAA
>OLOI01002328.1_pt1 | contig 13889 bp, 5 predicted proteins | sample 1672131 | NCBI WGS metagenome assembly OLOI01 (sample SAMEA3136651, study PRJEB25190) | human gut metagenome | reverse complement strand
TGAGATTGATCACGCAGTATCCATCGGCAATAGCAAATACCGACTCTTCCAAAAAGCGATTATTAATAATATCCTGACTCATGTTTATTTGTCTCCCTGTAAATTCTCTGATACAGATTATATTCTTATCCAAATATATCCGTCAACTGTTTCTTTAATTGTTTTACCGCCACAAGGCCATCTCCTTCCTCACAGTATTTCTTTTAAATAATCCTCCCTCCGCCACAACCGGAGAGAGAATATATTCTATTCTGAATTAATTCTGATTGTCAGCTGTTGTAAACTTATGTGCCGGATGTTTTGCGCAATATACAACAGGTACATCATCTACTGATTCTTCTTTACACAGTTCACAACCTGCAATATTCTCTATCCGCATTTGATTGACATCTTTCCCATTATGTGATTTTGTCTCGAAGAAGCTCTGACAAAATCCAGAAGCAAATTGAAAATCTTGAATCTGAACAGGCTGCTACTGTCCGGGAAAAACAGGAATTACAGAAAAAACAAAGGACACTGGATATCATCAGACAGAATTTCACAGCACTACTTAATGCTCCTCAAATATCAAACAACGATATCTCTCGTACCGTTGCATCCTCTCTTCAACATTAGTGTCTGCAACGTTTTAAGACGTATAATACAAAAAAACTGATTCCATCGCAATGGATCAGTTTTCTTTAAATAATAGCTACTTCATTTTTCTCTTTTTATAGAGTCCTACAATCAAGCCAAGACTAACAATCGCTATTAAAAACCATGCAACTATATTTGTTGTATCTCCGGTTTTTACCGTATTTATTATTTTCTGAATAGGATTTGGCTTATCCGGTTTTGAAGGTGTCGGATCCTTAGGCTTATCTGGATTGTTCGGTGGTGTTTCTGGTGAAACCCATTCAGCTTTTGGCTCTATCGTTACATTATATTCTACATTCCCATTAATTTCAGATGGTATATTAACAAGGAATGGAGCAGATTCAAATTTATCTGTACCACTTTCTACATTTCCGATCTGTGCAAGCAAATAAATTCCTTCATTTAGTTCACCAAAACTCGTGCGTCCCGAACTATCTGTTTCTTGCATTAAACCGGAAATATCATTTTCCTTCGCAAATGCAAACAATTGTTTTGCTTGTTTTTCTCTTGCTTCTGCACTGGTATCTTGTAATGATATCCCTGAATCTTTAAAATCATTTTCCCAGACCAGCTCACTATTTTTCATATATTGAATTGGAATTATCGAGAACTTTGCTCTGGAAAGAGTCACTTCTTTATCCGAACTATTTCTCCCCTTGTAAATAATTTGAATGCTTCCTGTTCTGCTTCCTGCTTTAGCATGGATTGTTGAAACATCTATAAAACTACCGAAAAGAAAAAGCAGAACGAATAAAATAATGTGAATACTTCTTATCTTCTTTCTCACCTTACTTTCCTCCTTTTTCTATCTCGTATACTATAAATTACAGCTATCATCAGCCCTATGAAGATTACTATAATTGTTACAATCAGCACTTTAGCAGTAAAAGATAACTCCGGTTTTATATTTGTATCCGGCTCTTGTTTTGTTGCCTCTTCATAAGGTATTCTCTCTCCACGAACTAAAAGTCTATGTGTGTTGATTGCAAATGGTGTACAAGTAACAAGTGTTGCATAATCCTTACCAGGTTCAATGGACAAGCTATCTGTCTCTTGTGGCAAAACCGTTAATATCTGATCAATCTGATATGCCAGTGTTTCATCTAAGACTTTAATGTAAAAAATATCCCCTACTTCCAGTTTATCCATATTGGTAAATAGTGTTTTTGTCGGAAGACCTCTATGTCCAGTCAGAACTGTATGTGTACTTTCTCCACCAACCGGAAGAGATGTACCCCAGAAATGTCCGACGCCTGCCTGTAACACAGCTTCACTTGTTCCATGATAGATTGGAAGTTCTACATTAATCTTAGGAATGCGAATGTATCCCATCATTCCAGAACCATCTACATTTAACAGGCTCTCATAACGAGCATCTATTTCCACATCTTCCTGCGAAAATGGATCAATCAAATCAATATTTCCCAACATTTCCTTATTGTATGCTCTCGCATCTTCCAGCATCTGCTCTTTTTCTGCCTTACTTAACTTTACGCTTTCCTCATCATAATAGGATACAACTTTGGAACTATTCTTTTCATTCAAATAACTACTAAACGTTGGATATAACAATACGGAGAATGCAACCAAAAGCACGATCAAACGAATAATATCTTTTATTGTTATCTTCTTTTTTTTCTTCTTACTCTTCATTTCATTCTCCCTGTTGTTATACTTGGAATTGCGGCTACCTTCCGTGGAAGATAACCGCCCATTCCTTAAACATTATCTTGTATCTCTAGTAAAATTATTATGCTTCTTTTCTTTTGTCACGAATGAAGCTTACTGCTACACCGAATACAAGAAGAGCTGCGATTACAGCAAATGCGATTGCTCCACGTCCACCAGTAGATGGAAGAAGGGAACCTGTGCTGTTTTCGATGTCGATGATTTTGTCAGTTTCTTCTACACCATCTTTAGAAACTTTCCATTCTGCATCTCCAGTTTTTGTAATAGTAACTTTGATCGGAGCTGTCAGTTTATTAAATCCTTCTGGAGCCTGTGTCTCTACTAACCAGTAGTCTTTAGCCTCAAGACCATTAATATGAAGGTTATAACCTTTTCCGTCAATAGATTTTACAGATTCAAATTCTGTAGTAGTAGATGCTGGATCTACAACATAATTTCCATTGCTTCCTGATACCTTAATCGCATTTTCGCCGTTTCTTGCATCTTCTGCACTTGTATATAAACTAAATTTTGCACCTGCTAACTTTTCTTCAGATCCTTTTTTAATCTTGTTGATATCTAATGAATAAGTATTTGTTGTTGCTTCACTTGGTGTTGTAGTTGTTGTATCGCTTGGATTGTTTCCGTACTCTAATGAAGCCTTGTTGTTATTTGTTACTTCTGCATCTTTGTTTACTTTTGCATAATATGTAACTGTGAATTTTTTTCCTTTATTTGTCTGATTTGCTTTTACCCATGCAGACAGGTCAAGACTCATTTTTTTGTTGTTTGTAGAATCAAGTGTTGCTTCTTTTGGTGCTGTACTAGCATCTGTTGCATCTTTAAATGCTACTGTTACTTTAACTGTTGTAGCACCTGTTCCAAGAGCTGTTCCATTTGCATCGTTTACAAAATCAAGACCTGCTGATAATTCATCATGGATTTTATATACATATTCAACATATCCTGTTGTATCTGGGATTTCGCCTGTTACTGTATATGTTACTACCTGACCAATTTCAGCTGTTTCTTTATTTGCTGTTTTAGTAATGCTTGGTGCTTCTGTTTTTAAGTTTACAGTATTTGTTGTTGCATCTACAGTAACTAAAGAAGACTGAATCTCTTTTCCACCTGTTACATATACAAGATAATAACCATCTGCTAAATTATCAAATGTATAAGATATTTTATTTTCTTCTGTGATTTTTCCAGAATTTGCTGTAGCTGATAAATTCTTTGTCAGTGCATCTGCAGTAAAATCATTTGCAAACTTCTGTACTGCACCTTCTGTATCTTTAAGAGCTAAAACAGCTGCTGCATACTCCTCATCTGTTGTTCCTGTAAATGATGTTCCAAGGGCTGATTTAATCGCATCTTTATAACCAGTTGCTGCATTCACTGTATACGCATAGTTTGTTGTTTCTCCACTATTTGACTCTGTCACATCAAATAATTTGTACAGATTAATTGTCTGACCTTTCAGATCCTGTGCTGGTGTTGTTGTTTTCACATTAACTGTAAGTGTGTGTGTTCCTGTTGCACCTTCTGCGGCAAATGCTGTGACAGACATAGCCATCATCATAATCGCTGCCAGCATTAATGCCATGATTTTTTTCATTTTCTTCATAACTATTGTCTCCTTTTCTTGAGAATTTTTTTTATAGTTTTTCTGCTTTTTTATTTTCCTTGCATTTTTTATATCTCATTACGAAATATACCAGGAAAAGCAGAACAGCTATCAGGTAAATCAAATAGCTTCCGTATCCTCCGGTATCCGGAAGACCTGGGAAATGTCTATTAGTTATTGTGAAGGTAAATCCATCTTGCGATTTATCTATCGTTGTTGTATAACCATCCACTTTTGCTTCTGTGATGGAATACGTGTAATAATAAATATCATCTCCAACTGTCTTGTATGCTGGAAGTTCCTTTATCACCTCCTGCCACTTAGATTTATCGATGGAACCTTCTATTGTGTAACTCTCGTAACCTGGTACTGGTTCTGTCAATTCATTTCCTGCCTTATCTTTCCAGGTACGTGATATTGTTACCGTAATACTGTTTGGTCTTGAATGATCAAAATTATTTAAATCCTTCCAAACTTTATTTATTGTCAGTTTGATGTTCTCATCACATGGATCCTGTGACTCGGACGGTTCCGAAGTATCACTTTCTCCTGTGTTCAATGTTGTTTTTGTATCTGACATCAATACTGCTTTTGCTGGTGATTCATAAGCATTAAGATCTGCTTTCACTGAATCACCCTTACTTGCCAGAACAGCATTTTTTAGAGTCTCAAAAGTCTTTACCGGATTCATATGTCCAATTGTATAAATATCCCATCCGCTTGCCTCATCCTTTTCATGACTGCTGTTCAAGATACTGTTATTCTTTTTAATTTCATCTAAAGATTGATCCAATTTTCTATAAATACGATAATTGTTCTTTTCGCCTTCCACCTTTTCCTGGCTATTGAAATCATATACCGTATCTAATTCACTTTTTCCGCTAAATGGTCCGACAAGATCTTTTGTTCCACGAACCACATCACAGTAATACATGTTGTTGTTCTTCAAAAGTCCTTCATCATTGAATCCAACAAAGCCACCACTTCGTCCGTCTTTAGCATTACCGTCATTGTCATTTCCGGCTCCACCGGCATAGACATCATATCCATGACTGACACCGTAGACATTACTATCTGTAATTCTTGTTCGATTGGCCTTGATCAGACTCACACTGATATTGGATTTGGCATCATTATCATTCAAAAGTCCATTTTCGTCGCATGGAAGTTTGATGGATGAATCTCCGATCGTAATAATTGCAAGATCTGTCTCCTGCTTGTTATCCGTTGACTTCTTTGAAAGTCCTACAGAGATATCCAATCCAAGCAGATTTACGTGAAGTAGTTTGCCATCATACAGTGCATCCACTTTAATAATTCCAAGATTAATCTTCAGAAGATTGGAGTCCTGGATTTTATCCAGATACAATGCCTTTATAAGTTCATTAACAAGTGAGAATATTACATTCACTGCGCCAGAATCCAACTTCAAATCTGCAAGATAAGCAAAACTTGTTCGTCCTGCAAAGCCGCCGGCTGTTCCACCTGACGCCACCTGTTTCAGTCCAATTTTCTGGTTCGTCTTGTCACCTGCTGCACAATTCGACATTCTTGCAAGATTTGCATATCCGATAAATCCTCCGGCAATCTGCTCATCTCCATTTGTACTCTGCACGGTGTAACCGTCATCTGTTCCTGTAACTGTACAGTCATCAATGTGAGAGCCAAAAATATCCATAACTCCAAGTGCTCCACCAAGTAACTGTCCTGTATTGTTTCCAAGAACGTCAATCTTGTCTGCCTTAACTACTCCGCTCTTTCCAGAATAGCCGACAAATCCTCCGACGCTATTTAACCCTCTTACATTACTTAAGTTCGTTACTTTACTGTTTTTCACAGAACCATTTAACAGCGAGCCGCCAAAACCTCCGGCCGTTCCGCTATATGTAACCTGATTGTTCTGTCCGGATTTTATCGCTGTGTTTGCGCTGACGCTTAAGCCAGCATCTTTACTTCCGCTTACAGTTCCGTAATATACGTAACTTCTAAATGCATCCAGCACATCGGTTCTACCAAGCTGCAAAAGTTTATCCAAAAGAAATGTGTCATTTCCTGCACTGATATTCGCAACACCTGCTACATCTGCAACACCAAAACATCCACCAGCATATTCACCTGCTACTACAGAACGAATATTCTTTACATGAATACCAGCTTCAGGTGTACCCTTTTCACCAAGAACTGTATCTTCCAGCATTCCTGCAAAACCTCCTGCAGTTTTTGCGTAAGAAGTATTATTCTTACCTGTTGTATATGCACCATTTACGATATATCCCCAGTCATCCCAGGATTCAACATCTGCATAACGTATTGTCGCAACTGTCGCATTAAGTACTTTAATAAGGTCTGCAGGAGTATCGAGTAGTTTATTAAGAAGCTTACTTAATAATCCTTCACCTGCAGTAGGGTTGAGTGTAGCTACACTACCAGGTCTAGAGCTTCCTACAAAGCCACCTACGTAGCTTCTACCATCTACTCGTCTGAGTTTCTTAACCTGACAATGTGCAGTATTGTCACCCCAGATTTGTCCACCAATAAGTTTACCGACATATCCACCGGCATAACCACAGTTATCCTTATCCTCAATTCCTGTAGATTCAACCATTAATCCACTCTGATATCCTTCTACAGAAGATTGCTTGATAACAGGTACAAACACATTCAGTACATTGATCATTCGTCCTAAATCAAGTTTAAGACCTAAAATATTCACACCACCAAGATCTGCAGCACCACCATTGATCATTTCTCCTGCAAAACCGCCGGCGCATCGAAGCCCTTTAATTGTCTTCGCCTGATAAGCCTGTCCATTTGTAATAGTTCCAGTCTGCATCGAACCAACATAGCCACCGGCTGCACCGCCATTCGCCAGTTTTATTTCATCCCGGTAATTTTCTCTTCCTGCGACGACATTGTATCCGTATACATATTTCCCAATGATCGCATCAAGTTCTTTTTGACTGTTTACTTTACCATTCTCTGCAAGATCACTTCCGTAACCTTTATATTTACCAACAAATTCCACCCATTTGTTCCAGGTTTCGTAATCCATTAAGGCAAGTGGTCCGTAAACTGCCGTATTTTCTTCCGTCGGATAGACAACGCTGAGTGCTCCAAGGATGTTATCTACTTTTACCAGTCCCCATAATAAGGACAGATTTCCGGTACTTGCCGTATCAGCTGACTCCATAAGACCTGTGAAACCACCTGCAATTTCTTCTCCGTATACCGAACGGATTCTTACTGCTTTACAAGTACTTGTTGGTCCGTTATATTCTTCACCTTTCCATTTCTTTGTATTATTTCCCCAAATATGTCCGCCCTCGTTATGTCCTGCATAACCTCCGGCCATACCTCGTTGTACTTGTGTTGTTGAATCCGCATCTGCACGAACCGCACCACCACAAGGAATACAAGTCGTAGAGCTGTTTCTGATCGTCGGTATAAAGTCCTCCGCTAATGATGCCAATGTATCTGACACATCAACAAGACCACTTAAGATACCAGTATCGCCAAGTACATTTGCCACATTTCCCGGTTCCAGATCTCCCACATAACCACCAGCCGTAATCTGTCCGATGATATAGGAGAAGTTATTTGCGTTGGAATCCTGAATGTGTCCACCGGAAATCTTTCCGGCAAAACCACCTGCATCACCAAGTATGTCATTTGCTGATGCATCGGATGCTGTATTTTCCCAGGTCGCTTTTACTGCAAAACCTCCAACATCTCCTGTAACATTCGAATGTTCTATTGTAGAAACAACGACATTCAATGCATCCAGCACATTATTGATTCCTATCGATTTGCCAAGTACGCTCAATCCTTTTCCAACAGAAGCTGCGGAACCAATATTCATATATCCGATATATCCACCGGCATATCTGGCACCTGTTACTGCATATGTGCTTTCGTTTTCATCATAATATGTTGGCGCTTCATTGGCTTCTAAATCCTTCGGTGCCTTCACCGTTGTGTGCTTCAGGTTCGTAACATCACAGTAACTTACCTGAACACCGCTTCCGTAACCGATAAATCCTCCGGCACTTCCTGAATTGCTGTCGTCTGTTTTTGTTTTGTTGGCAATGACCGTAAATCCGTTGTCTGACTTAACTCCTGCATACTGCACATATGGAATATAAGCATTAATCAGATTAATCAGATCACCAACTTTAATATCTAAACCATTGATACCACCAAGAATACTGATTCCCTTTGTAGCATCTGCCAGCGCACCAGAGTAAACGTTTCCACCAAAACCACCAGCATAAGTCTGTCCATTTACATGATCTAAGTTGTATACGGAATAATAGTTTCCTTCTCCTGCATCATGATTGTTGACGGTTCCACTCTGGAAGTTTCCGGCAAAACCACCAGCAGTATCTGCAGTGACTCCTCCTTTATCCACATAAGTAATCGTACACATCGTATACGAAGGAATCAGGTATTTCACTGCACTAAGCAGTCCGTTGACATTTATCAATTTCTTGATATCTGCATCATTTGCTACATCTGCAAGACCACCGGTCTGTGAAGAACCTACAAATCCTCCGGCAAAACCATCTTTATCATTTGCTGTTACTTCTTTTAAATTTTTCACATCGGACTTAATGATCTCACAACTGTTACTCTTTCCGATGAAACCACCAGCTGTATAATCCACTACTTCGCCGTTGGAATTTGCACCTGTTGCTTCTACAGTCATGCCCCCTGCGATGCCATTTACATGAGCTTCGTTGATTTTAACTCTGACACCTTCTGCCACAGAAAGCAGATTTTCTACTTTCAGCAAGTGATTAAGTCCCAGCAAGTTCAAAGTCAGTCCATTTCCACCTGCCAGATCTCCCGGACCTGCACAACCGATAAAACCACCGACTCTGTTTTTTGCCGCGACAGATTTTACCTGATTTAATGTTACAGTATCCACATCTCCACCAATAGCCTCGCCAAGCGCTCCGCCGGCATAATTTTCTTTTGCTTCAACTGTATATCCATCATTCACTCCTGTCACAGTTACATGATGCACAGTAAATCCAAGGAAGTTTCCGATTCCAAGCGTATTATTTAAAAGTCCTGTGACATTTGCTGTTGTTACACTTCCGGCAATACCTCCGGCACGATTTTCACTTGCTGTAACTGTTTTTAATCCTGTGAGCACATTATCTCTTTGAGCTACACTGCTCACATCCCCTCCGCCATGTTTCCAGTACGGAAGTTTATTTAAATATTCTGGACTGGATTCTGCAATATAGACACCATCACCACCACCAAGAATACCACCGGAATAACTCTTACCAGCCTCAACCGAAACTGCTGAACAATCCATGTTACATCCCAGGATTGCTGATGGTGCAATTCCTACAAGTGACAAGAGCATACCCGCTTTTTCCGGATCACTGGACAAGAGTCTTGTCAGTAAGTTTTTTACTGTTGTTAAAAGGCTTGCATCCTTGACTTCTTTATTTCCAAGATTTGTAATCCATCCAACTGTTGAAATACCGCTCACACCACCGGCATAACTTCCACTTGCTTTAACTGCGATGCTTCCATTCGCTCCGCAGTTGACCGCATAACTGTTTGCCTGTGCTCCTACGATACCGCCTTGATAATTTTCACCAGATACTGAGACATTACATCCTGTCAGATTGCAATTTAACAAGATACTCTGTGGCTGCATTACTCGGATAAGTTCAACACCTACATCACTTAACAATCCACGGATTTCCGCATCTCTGCTGATTCCTGCAAATCCTCCACCGTATTCTCTTGCAGTTACAGAATAACTACTGTTTTTCAAGGAACAATCGAAGATTCTTGTTCCTACCTGCTGTCCTACGAAACCACCGGCATAATCTTTATCGGCAGATCCGATAGTTCCTGACAGATTCTCTACATGGCAGTTTTTGATATTTACATTTTTGTATCCAGTAGGAATTAAGTTGCCTACCGGTAATGCATTGTCTAGAAGAATTGTAATCAAATCTCCAAGTCCAAGTCCCGGAATTACATTTAACAATGATGATAATGCATTCACCGTTATTCCAAGAGCTTTTGACAATCCGTCATACTCTGTTACACCTTCTGTATAACCAACAAACCCACCAGTACGATCATTAATGTTCGAAACACTGACCTTTCCTGTCACATCACAGTTTTCAATGGAAACATCTCCCACTAATCTTCCGGCAAATGCACCTGTTGCATAAATCGTCGGATCCTCTGCTCTTGCATTTAAAAGGGATGATAATGTATCTTTCAGATTCAGGTTTACGTTTCCAAATGTTAAAACTCCTACTAATAAATCAGTTAAACCACCTACAAGCCATCCAAGCCCCGATGTAAGTCCATTTATTATGGTCTGTGTATTTTTATGTTCATTCGTGTTATTTTGTACATTTACATTTTGTAGTTCCAGATTTGATACGGAAACCGTTCCGGCGCTGACACCAATATTTTTTACATTAACCTCATTCGTAATTGTTCCAAAGAATCCAATTCCTATATACTTAGAACCATCCATTGCTTCTGTCTGGTTCACATTCACATTAGAAATCACAGGTCTTCCAGTTGCCAGAATAGTGCTTCCATCCGTAATCTTTGTTTGTCCATCTGTTAACTTTGCACCTTTGATATCCCCCGATACCATAAGTGGTGTCCACAGATCATCTTCTTGATTTGAGTTCACACCATCCTTTGATAAGTCAATATCTCGGAAAATGATGTAATTTGCATTGGATGAATATTTTAAACCACCATATTCTTGCTTTAACTTCGTCAGACTCGCTGTTTTATTGTCAGGCAACCCCTGGTCATTAACGCCACATAAACTACCAGTTCCTACTGTAAGACCACCCAATAAAGACCCTAACAGTCCGCCTACTCCATTCAGTAGACCCGTAACAATATCATCGCTTGTCAAATCGACATCTGCCAGCTTATATTTACCATTATCTTTATAATATAGATATGAGTTTTCTCCTTTGACATTGTCCGGCTTTTGACTTATAAGACCGTGGATAGTTGCACCTTCTTTTGCTACAGCATCCAAGCCAAGGTCCGCATCTCCCGGATAATAAGGACTGTAAAAAGGATTGCTACCAACCAGACCACTTACCAAGCCCGGTTTGTAATAAACATACAGTCTTGGGGTTACACTCTTATTGCTTCCAATCGCCCGCAGCTGTGACTCATTTCCGATCAGGATATATTTCTTCCCGGAAACTTCTACATATAGCTGTCCTGGTTTTGTTCTTCCATCTGCATGCTCACCATCTAGCCACTGAACTCCATCCGCCGCTTTTTCTGTCAATTGATCTGCAACTAATTCCGGCTTATCTGAATTAAACTTCTGCGATAACACATAATTATGAGACTTACTATAAGTCAGATACTCCTGATCATCTCCATCCGGATAAATCATCTGCCCCATACCAAACTGTGGTGCATCATAATCCAATGACATAACTGGTTCCGTTTCAGATTCTTCCTGTGCAAGCACCATTAACTGATATGGGTTATAAATGTAGATGGTGTCCGTTTCTTTGTCATAGAGAGTCGGTGTTTCATTTTCTTCTATTTCCGTACCTGTGATAGTTCCGGTAAAGGAATCCGGTACTGACCACATCTGTGCAGAGTTCATCTGGATGTCATTCATCAAAATGTACTGGGCATCTGAACCGTATTTCAGCTCTGTGCCTTCACTCTTTACTACATCTCCAGAACCAATCTTTCCATCCTTATCACCTGTGTAAATATAAGCATCTGAGCCAATCTGTTTTAATTGTTCATAATTATAAATGCATATTTTACTATCCTTATAATAAGCATCTATATTATCTGTTGATTCCGCTTTAACATTTTCACCGGAAGATTCCGATTCGTTATTCTTTGAGTTTTCATTTGTTTCCTCCGATATCTTAGATTCGGATTCCATGGTGCCATTTATTTCATCTGAAACTGTGGATTCGGTTGATGCTTCATCATTGCTCATATTGGTTTCATCAGAAAGGGCCACTTGACTCGTGTTGGTACCTGATGGATTCAGATCTGCTGCATCCGCAATATTCACTTGAGAAAATAAGATAGCCATACATAGTATTACTGCGATAATTCTGTTCTCTATCCTTCTTTTTATCTTCATATCTGGACCTCTAATCTTTTGCCTTCACTTGTTACTTTAATTTTTCCTTTTTAGCCAATTTTGCTGCTTTGCTGCCTCCTTAAAGCATTGCATCAGCTGATTGGAAAATGCTCCGCATTCACCATTTGAAATCATCCGTATCGCTTCTTCATGTTCATATTTTCTTTTGTATGGTCGATCATTGATCAATGCATCGTAAGCATCAACAATTCCAACGACCTGCGCACACATTGGAATCGCATTTCCTTTTAAACCATCCGGGTATCCTGATCCATCATATCTTTCATGGTGATGTCTGCATATTTCATAACTATATTGGTTCAGCTTTTCCGTTATTACTCCTTCTGGGAATCTCCGAGTCATCGCTGCACCTACTAATGGATGTTGTTTTACTACATTCATTTCTTCATCTGTCAACTTTCCATTTTTATTCAAAATTTCAATTGGTACTTTTATCTTTCCAATATCATGAATCGGTGCCAAATGGGCTACTGAAGCAATTTCTTCATCCGTAATTCCGTATTCCGGATAATTCTTCTGCAATTGAAGATATACCTGTTTCGTATAGAAACTGATATCATCTTGATACCCTGATTCAACTATCTGATTATGATTCAATACAGTAGTTAAAAGTGATACCATATCCCAATACTGCTTTGCCAAATCCTGTTCTTTCTTTACGAGTTCCTGTTCCATTCTTATAACTGTGTTCTGGACAATCTTCTCATTATGTAATGTAATAATTGCAGTATTCTCATTTGCATCTATATATTTTTTTGCTTCCATCCAAACATATTCATTCTTATCTTTTCCCGTAATTCTGCGATATGGAAGATCTTTTTCCATACATCCATCAACCAGGTTTTCTTCTAATCCTTCACTTGATAAGAAACCATGAACCATTTTTTTATCAGGAACATACACATATCTTTCTACATACTGGCTTATGAACTCTTCATAGCTTTCTGTATTTCTTACTTTCTCATACACTTCACGGATATGTGAGTACACACACTCGTAGCTTTTATCCTTCAAGTTCAGTTTTAACACAACATAAAATCGTCCAAAATATTCATCTTCTCCAGGGCGGATAACATCTGAAACTTTTACGCTCTCTAATTTATTATTGTATGTATTCTGCAAACTCAACAATATTTTATGTATCTTGCAGGTATCTTCTAAATTTCTGGAACAAAAACGATCTTCTTCCAAACAACGATTAATTGCCATTGTTTCCTCTACACACGATATAATTTTCATCAGAGAAATATTCTCCGGTTGTTTTGCCAGCATATAGCCGCCATTTGTACCTTCACAGGCAGTGACTATTTTTGCATTTTTCAGTTTTTTTGCTATTTTAGGAACATAATTAGCAGAAACATTTAGCTTCCTTGACAATTCCGATGTAGATACCATCCGTTCCTGTGCTGCCAAGTAACATACAATTCTAATTGCGTAATCTGTCGAATTTTTCAGTTGCATCGTTATCCCTCTAATCTAAACCCTGCGAGGTCTTAGTTTATATCAAAAAAAATATCAAAAATTGATATCTTCCATGTTTTCACTAATAATTTTTCTCATCAGTTTCCCAATTATACAGATTTAAAACGGTTAATATAATGTACAATCAATGAAAATATTTATCTGTTTTTTTGTATTTTTTTGCCATATCCTTACCACCACAAAAAAAGATATAACTGAAAGACTTTTCATTTTTCCTTTCCGGGAGTATAATAAGCCCAAACCAAAATAAGGAGAACCATATTATGTATCAGATAGATTTTCATAAACCGCTGCATATCCATTTCATTGGCATCG
>OLOI01002327.1_pt1 | contig 13896 bp, 9 predicted proteins | sample 1672131 | NCBI WGS metagenome assembly OLOI01 (sample SAMEA3136651, study PRJEB25190) | human gut metagenome | reverse complement strand
TGTTATGGCAAGTAAGTATGATGGACTGGCAAGAATTATTATCCAGAACGTAGGCGGCAGGGAGAATATCATAAGCCTTGCGCACTGTGTTACCAGACTTCGTTTTAAATTAAAAGACGAGTCCAAGGCTAACACAGAAGTATTAAAAGCAACGGAAGGAATTGTGACAGTAATGAAATCCGGCGGACAGTATCAGATAGTAATCGGAAATCATGTACCGGATGTCTATGATGTGGTTTGTGAACATGCACATCTGGCCGGAAACGGAGCTGTTTCCGAGGATGCAGAAGACGGCGGAGAGAAGATGGGGCTTGGTGCAAGACTCATTGATTTGATTTCCGGTGTATTCCAGCCATTCCTTGGTGTGCTTTGTGCAGCAGGTATTATCAAAGGTCTTTTGGCGCTGTGGTCTTTTATCGCAAGTCAGTCAGGAATTGATGTTACCACAAGCGGAGCATATCAGCTCTGGTATTCCATTGGAGACGGATTCTTCTATTTTCTGCCGATTATCTTAGGATATACTGCAGCAAAGAAATTTAAGATGAATGAATTTATCGGAATGGCACTTGGTATATCACTTACCTATCCGGCACTGGTTAATCTGACTTCAGGAGAACTGATAGGTTCCCTGTTTGCAGGAACTTCCTTTGAAATGAATTATTATACAACCTTTTTTGGAATTCCTGTTATTATGCCATCCAGTGGTTATACTTCTTCGGTAGTACCAATTGTTATTGCAGTGGCTTGTGCTGCCTGGCTGGAAAAGAGATTAAAGAAAGTAATTCCGGACGTTATTAAAACATTTATCGTTCCGGTTGTAACTTTGGCAGTAATGGTTCCACTTACCTATCTGGTAATCGGACCGGTATCTACTTTCCTTTGCAACATTATCGGTATTATTTTCGGAGCAATCTATAACCTTCCGGTTGTAGGAGGTCTTGTAGCAGGTATCTTAGTCGGAGCATTCTGGCAGGTACTGGTAATCTTCGGATTACATTGGGGACTTGTTCCTCTGGCAATGATTAATTATGGAACTTTAGGATATGACTTTATCCTTTCTCCATATTTCGCAGCATCTTTTGCGCAGTCCATGGTTGTACTGGCTATTGTATTAAAGACAAAAGATAAGCAGCTTAGAAATATTGCATTACCGGCGTTTATCTCCGGACTCTTTGGTGTAACAGAGCCATGTATTTACGGTATTACACTTCCAAAGAAAAAACCATTCGTAATTTCCTGTATTGCATCCGCTATTGGTGGTGGAATCATAGGATTTGCCGGAGTTAAAACTTATATGATGGGTGGTCTTGGATTCTTCGGACTTCCGGCATTCATCGATGGTGAGTCAAAGAGCGTTTACAGTTTGATCTGGGTATTAATCGGTATGGCAGTAGCTATGGTAGTTGCATTCGTAGCAACTTACATTACCTATCATGATGATGCTCCACAGAATGATGAAGCAAAAATAGAAAAGAAAGGCACAAAAACCACAGCAAACCAGGTAATTGCATCTCCTCTTACCGGAGAAGTAAAAGCCTTGGAAGAAGTAGAAGATGAAGCATTTTCAAGCGGAGCATTAGGTCAGGGTGTTGCTATTCTTCCGTCCGAAGGCAAATTATATGCACCATGTGATGGCGAAGTAGTAACCTTCTTCCCAACCGGTCATGCCATTGGAATGGTATCCGATGGCGGAGCAGAAATCCTGATTCATGTGGGCATGGATACCGTGAAATTAGATGGAGAAGGATTTACACCGAAGGTAGCACAGGGAGCCAAAGTAAAGAAAGGTGACCTTTTATTGGAATTTGATATTGCAAAGATTACAGGAGCAGGATATTCCGTTCTGACTCCGGTTATCATCAGCAACACAGCAGATTACGCAGATGTAGTTCCGACAGATGCAAAGAAAGTTGCAGCGTTGGACGCATTGATTACCGTTTTATAAATTAGTTTTCCATAGTTTTTTATACCTAAGGGTGCGGGCTCTGATAAAGGGCTCGTGCTCTATCCAACAAAATCAGAAGCCTTATTGCAGGGCAGAATGAGAAAAGAAAAATATAAAAACAGAAATTATAAATTTTCACAAATAAAAATAATAAGAAGCAGGAGGAAAAAGCAATGAAGACATTTCGTAAAGATTTTCTCTGGGGCGGTGCAACCGCGGCCAATCAGTTTGAGGGAGCATGGGATGTAGATGGAAAAGGAGCATCTGTTTCTGATATGTGTACGAATGGTTCCCATACCGAGCCGAAAAAGGTAACAAGAACCATTCATCCGGAATATCTCTATCCGAGCCACGAAGCAATTGATTTCTATCATCATTACAAAGAGGATATTGCATTATTTGCAGAAATGGGATTTAAAGTATTCCGTTTATCCATTGCATGGACAAGAATTTTTCCGACCGGAATGGAGAATGAACCAAACGAAGCAGGACTGGCATTCTACGATAAAGTATTTGATGAGTGTTTAAAATATGGCATTGAGCCGCTGGTAACCATTTCCCATTATGAAATGCCATATGCACTGATTGAAAAATACAATGGCTGGGAAGCCAGAGAATGTATTGATTATTTTTTAAATTACTGCAAGGCAATTTTCGAAAGATATCAGGGCAAAGTAAAATACTGGCTGACCTTCAATGAAATCAATGGCGGAACCACACCGCTTGGCAACCTGCTTTCCCTTGGAACTGTAAAAGGCTATGAGGGAAAAATTACAGAGATTCCGGATGACCCGAAGGTTCGTTTCCAGGCATTGCATCATCAGTTTGTTGCCAGCGCAAAAGCAGTAAAATTAGCACATGAAAAATATCCGGAATATCTTATCGGTGATATGAATGTCTTTATGACCAAGTATCCATTTACCTGCAATCCGGAGGATGTATTAGCAACACAGAAGGAAATGCGGATTATGAACTGGTTCTGTTCCGATATGCATGTGCGCGGTGAGTATCCCTATTATATGAAGCGTTTCTTCGCCGAGCACAACATCACCATCCATCAGGAGCCGGAGGATGCCGCCATCCTGAAGGCCGGCACCGTGGACTTCTACACCTTCAGCTACTACATGTCCAACTGCGTCACCACCCACAAGGACGCCGAGGACGTGGGCGGTAATATCGCCACCGGCAAGAAGAACCCCTACCTGAAAGCCAGCGACTGGGGCTGGCAGATCGACCCCATTGGCCTGCGCTACACCCTGAACGAGATCTACGATCGCTATCATCTGCCCATGATGGTAGTGGAAAACGGCCTGGGCGCTTACGATGTGAAGAGCGAGGACGGCAAGATCCACGACAGCTACCGCATCGACTACCTGCGCCAGCACATCGAGCAGATGGCCGAGGCCGTGAAGGACGGCGTGGATCTGATGGGTTACACCCCCTGGGGCTGCATCGACCTGGTGTCTGCGTCCACAGGTGAGATGGCAAAGCGCTATGGCTTTATCTACGTCAACAAATTTGATGACGGCACCGGCGACCTGAGCCGGGAGAAGAAGGACAGCTTCTACTGGTATAAGAAAGTCATCGCCTCCAATGGCGAGGATCTCTCCTGATTTTCTGGATCATCTCTGATATCGTGCGATTGTTGTAAAACAGTTTTTCCAAAAAAATGAGATAGACGGCCCGAAAAGAGGCTGGCCTGTCTCATTTTTTAGTCGCATTCTGAAAGTGTTATGAAACAGAAACGACAAGAACAGCATCAAATTCCACCTTTTCTGTCTGGCTTCTGACCCGAAGAAGTCCTTTTCCAAATTATAACGAGACAAACTGAAAACGCATCCTTTTCTACGAAAAAAATCAGAACGATCGTATGCGTCAAACCTTAGTTGCTCCGCAATATCCTGTTGAAAAATCTGTGGGAAGAATTTGACATTTTAAGGTTGCTTTTCAACGCGCACAAAACAAAGCGATGCCCCTTGTCAGTAACAAAGGGCATCGTTGATTATAGTTTTTTAGAACAGCTGTATGGTTACTTCACTCTTCAAGCCTTGTGGCTCGGTGGGCATATACTGCCCCAGAAAATCATTCATCCGGCGGCCAAGGGTGGTGTTCACCTCGATTTCCAACAAATTCTCCCCGGTGTGCAGGGAACCGGAGATTGCATAGCGGTAAGGCGGGCAGATCCGCACACCGCAGTCGGAACCGTTGACCCGGACAATGGCACCTTCCTGTGCCGTCAGGGCCAGCACGGCGGGCCGTGCGGCCTGTGCTTCGTTCAGCGTAAAGCGGAATGCATACCGTGCCCGGCCTGCAAACGCGATGCAGCCCGGCAGACGGTGCAGAGAGACCAGTTTTTCCAGCGGGAGCGGGGCACCATATTCGGCGCAGCCAGTGTCGGCATCGGCCAGCGAAACAGTGCATGCTGTCAAATGAATGCAGTCCGCCGGAACACCGGCAGGCAGAGCCGCCACCGCCTGCACCTGCAATGCAGTCGGGTCATCCGGCACCAGAATGCAGCGGGATTCATAAGGAGCCAGTGTCAGAGCAAAGGCATCCGGTGCTGCCGTCACAACGTTGGCAAAGGCATCATATACAAAGGCTGCACCGGGCTTTGCACCAGTCACAGTGGTGCAAAGCGGCTGCGTGCCCTCATTCGTGAAGAAGTAGACATCACCGTCTGCCTGCCGAGCGTGGTAGTATCGCAGATATGGTGCCGCTGCGCTCAGATGCAGCGCAGGGATACTGTCTGCCGTAAGGGTCTCCACCAGCGCATCCAGCGTGGTGACGACCGCATGTTCCAGTACCGGTGCCGGACCGCCTTCACAGCAGCGAATGGGCAGACCGCCCACAAAATAAACTTTGACCCCAGCATCCAGATAGCGCTGTACATTCTCCAGCAGTGCAACAGGCAGCGCCTCGGCGTACGGGATGACCAGCGCGCGGAACTGCATGCCGTTCAGGTGCAGCGCACCATCCTTCGCGGTGTCCGCTTTCAGCACCTCACAGGGCACCAGCTCATAGTCGATACCATTGCGGGCCAGCCGGGCCGCTGGTTTCTGGGTGAGCATAAACTCGCCGCTCCATTCGGCTTCGGCCTGATACAGCAGCGCCACCGGAGCCACATGGGTGCCAGACAGCACTGCGGACATCCGGTTGAGGTAGTTGGCTACCTGCCGGAATTCCGGATATTGCGGATTATGGCCGTGGGCATAGAAATGCGGCGGGCAGTCCGGGTCCGGGAAGGGTGCCGCGTTGAAGGCGTGCGGCACAAACTGATTGATGCCGCGCACCAGCATATAGTCCGACAGCCACTTGCACAGGCGGTTGCCTTCGCCCCAGCCATAGGCACCGAACAGCTCACACATGGCACGGCCTTTCTTGGCAGGGTCCAAGTGGGCCAGACTTGCCCCCAGCTTGCCCAACATATAGGTAAAAAACTCGCCGTCCCAGCCGGGGCTGTGCATGCCCTTGAACATTCCCTCATCCATACCGGGCAGCAGTTGCTGGATGACCACATCGATACCGGACATATCCTGATGCGCCATGGCGCGGTAGAAATGCCCCGCACCATAGCCCAGACGAGCCGTGGCATTGTTGTCCTCGATGGTATGGCCGATGTGCTCGCAGTGGTGGGCATGGCACCAGGCCGCCAGAACACCATCAAAGTTGTCGCTGTACAGCTGGCTGACCAGATCCATATAGGTATACTGTGCCACATGAGCGCTCTCATCGCTGCTGCGCAGGAACAACAGCGGCAGCAACGCACGGATGTTCCCGGCAGCACGGTCTGTCAGAGCCGTTCCGGCCAGCTTTCCGGCCAGCAGGTTCTCCATGCCATCCCGCCAGGGCAGGTTCATGGCGCTGTTGTGGCCGATGGCGGCATCCTCCGCCCCGTGGATGTTGCCAAGCCGCGGCTCATCCGAGAAGAACCCGCGCAGCGTTTTGCCAAACTCCTCCCCAAAGTGGGCATAGATCGGCTCATAGACGGTATCCAGCAGTACCTTGGTCGCCGCCGAATTCAGCGGGTTCAGATAGCCTTCCGTCTGTTTCTCGCCGCCCTTGTAGCTGACAGTGATGACGTTCAGAGTCCACTGTCCATCCGGCAGGTCAAAATCCACGGCCACGCAGGGACCTTCCTTGGGGTTGCCGGGCAGCGGCTGGCCCATGGAGGAAAGCATGATCTCCCCCGTACGGGCATCTTCAAAAGTATAAACTTTGTCCGTCAGGTCGATGGTAGTAGTCGGGTCAATGGTTTCAAACGCGGTTTTGCGGCTCAGGGTCACAGCCAGGATTTTGTCACGCGGGTCGCGGAGGGCATACTTAAGAACAGCGGTCATGTTCTCCATCGGGCCGGCATAATCCAGCGTTTTGCAGCAGAGAAACTTTTTGCACAGCTCCGGGTGCTCCCGCTTGACCGCACCATCCGCAAAACCGGTGGGAAAGTGGCTGTCATCCAGGATCCACATCTCCATACCCGTGCGCTTTGCTTCGTCCAGCAGCAGGGCCAGATCCCGGAACCAGCCCGGACCGTTGAAATCCTTGTGCGGACGGGCTTCCACACAGAAGCCGCCGATGCCGCTTTCGCGGATCTTCTGCACCTCGCGGCGCAGTTCTTCTTCACTTTCTACGCCATGCACCCACAAAAAGGGATACAGAGCATTGGGGGTCTGTCCATGCAGGACATCACAAACGCTTTTCATGCTCGGGTCCTTTCCTTCCGTTTCACTCACTCTGAACATAGCACAGCACCCGTCCCTTTTGCAAGAGGCAGGTGCCATGCGGGAAATATTACGCTTTTTCGTCCGCGCTGGTCACAGCATAACTGCCGATTGCAGAAACCACAAAGGCAATGGCTGCGCAGATCAGGAAGCCCCAGAAGCTGATATCCAGACCTGCGGGGTTGATCATGGACGGGATACGGAAGATGCCGTCACCGCCCCAAGTGTAGAACTTGATGCCCAGGATACCACCGATGACACCGGCAACGCCGCCACCCACGAAGGCGCAGATAAACCGCTTGAAGTTGGTCAGGGCCACGGTATAGATGACCGGCTCGGTGATGCCGCACAGAGCAGAAGCCATGGTGCCGAATGCCGTTGCGCGGGTCTCACCATCCTTCACCTTGAGTGCGTAGCCCAGAGCCACACCAGCCAGTGCCCAGACGGTCAGGCCCAAGATGGCGTTGACCGGGCAGTAACCCAGGGTGGTAAGGTTGTTGAGGATGATGGGGATCATGGCTGCATGGACACCCATCATGACGAACAGCTGCCAGAACGCGCCCAGAACACCGCCGCAGACCACAGGCACCGCATGGTACAGCGCGTTGACACCGGTAGCCAGAGCATTGGAAACGCCTGTCATGACCGGGCCGACCACCAGCAGGGTGAGCGGCAGCGTGATGACCAGCACCACAGTCGGCACGAACATCAATTGCAGCATCTGCGGGATGATCTTTTTCGCAGCCTTTTCGATCCAGCTTGCCACAAAGACGGCCAGCAGGATGGGCAGCAGGGTCTGGGAGTAATCCAGCATCGTGACCTTGAGGCCGAAGAAGGTAAGCGTTTCCTCCGCGCCCACGAAAGCAGCCAGCTTCGGGTACAGCATCGCTGCGCCGATGACAGCAGCGGTATAAGGATTCATGCCAAAGACCTTGCCGGCCGAGAAACCGACGATGATGGGCATAAAGTACATCAGCGCATCGGCCGCTGCATACAGGATCAGGTAAATGCCGTTGTCACTGGTGAGCACACCGAAGGTGGTCAGGATGGTCAGAACGCCCTTGATGATACCACCGGCGGCCATGGGTGCGATCATGGGCAGGATGCAGCCGGAAATGGCCTTGAAGAACTTGTTGAAGAAGCTGTCCTTCTTGACCACACGCATGCTTTCGGCCTTGGCCTTGCCGGCAGCCATGGCATCCTCCGTCAGGCCCAGCTTTGCCTTGACGACGGGGCACAGGTCAGAGACATAAGTACCGATGGGGATCTGGTACTGTCCTGCACCGTGCACAACGCTCATCACGCCTTTGATCTTTTTGACCTCGTCATCCTTGACGATGCTCTCGTCTGCCAGCACAAAGCGCAGACGGGTCATGCAGTTCGTCACACTGACAATGTTCTCTTTGCCGCCGACTGCCGCGATCAGCTCATCGGCAAATTGATCGTAGTCTTTTCTTGCCATGATCTTGTTCTCCTTCTCTTTGACATCTTCCAAAATACGCACAAAAACTTGACACAGCTGGCATTTCATTGTATGCTTGTGTCTAAATCGTACCTGTATTGTACCGTATCCGGCACGGTGTCACAATCTCAAAAGCAAACTCCGGTGCTGACAAAATCAAACTTTTCGTCGAACGATACTGGCAAAGTTTAAGACACTCACTGACAAAATCAAACCTTTGGGGAGGTATCTGCCATGCTGGCGCGTGAGGCATTCCGGGAAATGCTCTTTCCCCTCAGTGAAAAAGAACTGCACTACCGGGAGCACCCGGAGGATTCTCTGATCTATTTCAAAAATTTCCGGTATGAGGGCGAAGCGGCTGTTGTGACGGGTGCGGACAGCAGCGATGAGATCCTGTTTTTTCCGTCCCCTAAAAAACAGGCGGCCTCCAATCTGCATGGTGTGATCTCCCCAAAAATTGCGCCCCGCGTGCTGGAGGGAGGCAATCTGGCCTTTAACAAGCAGACCCGTTTTGGCATGGTGCCGCTGCACCGCCACAACTACATTGAAATGAACTATGTGTACTCCGGCACCTGCGTGCAAGAGATCAACGGCCAGACGGTTGAGATGCACACCGGCGATGTGACCATTCTGGACCGGGATGTGGTGCACCGGGTGTTGCCCACCGGCGAAAACGACATCCTGCTCAACTGCCTGATGGGGCAGAATTATTTCAAGGCAAGCTTCATCGAGCGGCTTGCCGCCAGTGGAGCGGTGCCGCGGTTTCTTTCCAATGCGCTGAACGAGCGCAACGATCACGACCATTATCTGCTGTTTCATACGGAGCGGTCGTATATTTTCCGGGATCTGTTTGAGTGTGTGTTCTGCGAATATCTGGACCCTACCACCTGCACGGCGGGTGCGGTGGAGAATTATATGAGCCTGATCTTCATCGAGCTGGCACGCTGCTATCAGGGCAATCAGGAACACGAATACCACAAATCCAACAAGAACTACCTCACCGAAGTGCTGCAATACATGGATGACCACTGCATCGACTGCACACTGGAAAGCACCGCAGCGCATTTTGGCTTCCACCCCAATTACCTTTCTCGCATGGTCAAGGAGGGCACCGGCAGTGCCTTCAAGGATCTGGTATCGGATGGGCGGCTGTCCCGCGCCGCCTTCCTGCTGTTGACCACCGAAGCACCTATTAGTCAGATCGCCAACCAGTGTGGCTATTCCAACCAGAACTTCTTTTATAAAAGTTTCAGGTGCGCTACGGCTGTACGCCAGCTGTATATCGTGCCACTGGCGGTGCCCTGGCAGAAGATATACGTTGAAAAGCAGAACAGTTTTTTATCCGAAACATAGACTTGAAATTTCAGTATGAATGGGTAAAAACTTATGGAAGTGTCCGCTATGCTGAAAGCTTCCAATTTTTTCTATAAGTCCTACTATTATTGCTTTACCACAATAAAATACTCAAAACCATCTTGACGCACCTTGCAAACCATGATACCCTTTGTCACAAATCACATTATCGCAAGATAAGAAATTGGCTCAACCGAAACTTCATATTTGCGATATGCAAGCCAACGATGTTGCCGATGCATTGAAAAGTTGGCTTGCTATGAAAAGTGGTGGTTCTCACCGTGATAACCACCACTTTCAGTGAGTGATTGCCCCCCAAAAGAACGTACCGCCCCACAACACACCCGATCGTTTTGCCGCCGTTTCACCCGACAAAATCCTTCGCCTGTACTGCGTGGGCGGTCTTTTTCTTTTCCGGGAAGCTGTACCTTGAAAATTTCATGAGCCGTCCGAATGTGATACCGGCTTTCCGGCCAACGCCGCTGCAAAACAGGGGCAGGAACTTCGTTCGGGTCAAACGGCGATCAACATACACGAGCAGCGGAACTCTCTACTTATTTTTGTGTCTTAACAATTCGGAAACAATTTTCGGAAATACGTTTTGAGCGCAGCGGTGGAGGGCAAGAACCGTCCCGTGGCCACAAATTTTCAATTCTTGAAAATGTTGTGCTCCATCGGGACTTCACTTCTTCAATGCATCTGCATTTCCGAAGTGATCTTGTTGGGGCGTGCCTGCCCCAAACCCTGCTCATATTCGCACCTTGCGGTGCGAAAGAACGGCGTGTCGTGCTTACATAGCTCCACCGAGGAGCTAGCGAAACGACAGGAGGTTCAATGAACAAAACGAATGTCAAAGCGAATCCCAGCACGACCCACCGCCACGACACGCCGAACAACAAAACGCACATCATCAAGTTCCGTGTGACGGAAACTGAAAAGATGGAACTCCAATGCACAGCAAAACTCCTTCATCTCTCCCTGTCCACCCTCATCCGCCGTGCGCTGCACAGTGCGAAGATCGAGCGCACGGTTGTCGTTGCCGGCGGCGGAGAAGAAACCCTGAACGCCGTTTCCACTCTGCTTGCCCAGTGCGGCAAGGTGGGCGGAAACCTGAACCAACTCGCACGACACTTCAACTCCGGTGGAGCAGATACCGAACAACTCCGGGCGAAACTTCTTGACGAACTTACAGACCTGACTGCCTTCCGGCTCAACGCCGAGAAAATTCTTGGTGAACTGTATGGCAACGCTCAAGCATATCGCCTCTAAGAATTCGGACTACTCCGCCATCGAAGCGTACCTGATTTACCAGCACGATGAGTTCACCGGGAAGCAGCTTCTTGATCAACAAGGCAGGCCCATGCTGCGGGATTCGTACATTCTGGATACGCTTGAATGCGGCGATTTCTCGTTTGCAACGGCCTGCCTGCTGGCAAACCGAAAGTACAACAAGAACAACCACCCCGATGATATTAAGAGCCACCAGTATATCATCAGCTTTGACCCCAGAGATGCAGCCGACAACGGCTTGACCATGGAAAAAGCACAGGCTCTCGGCCTGAACTTCTGTAAAGCAAACTTTCCCGGTCATCCTGCCATCGTCTGCACCCACCCGGATGGGCATAACCATTCGGGAAATATCCATGTCCACATCGTGATCGGCAGCATCCGCACACGAGAAGTGGAACGCAAGCCCTATATGCAGAAGCCTCGTGACTGGCGTGAGGGCATGAAGCACTCCAGCACAGCCCAGACCATGCGGCACCTGCGTGTCGCAGTCACGGAAATGTGCGAATGCGCTGACCTGCACCAGATCAACCTACTGGAAGCACAAGGCAACCGTGTTTCTGAACGGGAATACTGGGCGCGGCGGCGTGGACAGAAACGGCTTGACCAAGCCAACGCACGACTGATCGTAGCGGGGCAGAAGCCTAAACAGACTGTCTACCAGACGGAACTGGAAACGCTGCGAAAGCAAATCGACTCTGTTCTGAAGAAGGCTACCACCTTCGAGGAATTTTCTGCATTGCTCATGCAGGAACACGGCGTTGCCGTGAAAGAGAGCCGAGGGCGATTGAGCTACTGCCCGTCCAATCGGGTAAAATTCATCACCGCCCGGAAGCTGAGCAAGAAGTTTGAGAAAAAGCAGGTGCTCGCCGCACTCGCTCAGAACATCCGGCTTGCCCCGACCATCCAGCCTATCGCAACAGACAAGCCCGACAGGATTCAGAAACTGGTGGACATTCAGGCGAAGCTGAAGCAGGGCAAGAGCATTGGCTACGAGCGTTGGGCGAAGAAGCATAACCTCAAAGCCATGGCCCAGACCTTGATTCTCTTGCAGGAGAAAGGTCTGCTCAACGAGGGCGCACTTGACCAGCGCATTGATGAACTGCAAACGCAGTACGACAGTGCAAAGGAAGTCGTGCTCGACCTCGAAACCCGCATGGCAGACAATCAGAAGCTGCGCAGCTACGCTGCTGCCTACAAGCAGTATCGACCGCTTACGCAGAAACGGAACGCTGTCAAATCCCCCGCAGCCTTTGAAGATCAGTACCGTGCAGAACTGACAGCATACCGGGCGGCAGCAGCCTATCTCAAGGCAAACAACATCACCTGCCTGCCCAGCCCGAACAAGTTGGAAGCGGAATACTGCGCGCTTGCCTCCGAAAAGGCCCAGTTTTATGAGCAGTACAAGGAAGCCAAGTCCGAGCTGCTCAAACTGAAAGACGCAAAACAGAATGTTGCCCTGTTCTTCCGGGAGGAAAAACAGACGCAGCATCACGAGAGATAAGGAGTGTGCGTATGATCAATCTGAAAATCGACCCGGAGTTCCAGAATCAGATTCCGCCGCTGACGGACGATGAGTACAAGCAGCTTGAAGAAAACATCCTCAAGGAAGGCAAGCTGCTCTCTCCTTTGATCGTCTGGAACAACACCCTCGTTGACGGCCACAATCGTTATGCAATTCTCCAGAAGCACCCGGAGATTTGCTTTTCCACCATGCCGCTCCGATTTGAAAGCAGAGAAGAAGTCCTCGCATGGATCTGCAAGAATCAGTTGGGGCGGCGCAACCTCACCCCGGAGCAGAAGCTGTTCCTCATCGGGAAGCAATATGAAGCGGAAAAATCCTCTCATGGCGAAGCCCGCAAAGAATCGCATGATGAAAATGGCCGATTTCACCGGAGTTCTCAAACTGATAACTCCGGTGAAGCCATGAAAACCTGCGAACGAATCGCAGAGGAAAATGGTGTAAGCAAGGCAACTGTACTTCGCGCATCGAAGTACATGAAAGGTGTTGAAATTGCTGAATCCCTGATTCCCGGTATGCGGGAGAAGATTCTGAACAAACAGGTAAAAGTCAGCAAGGCTGATATGCACCGCCTTGCACGAGCCAACTATGATGCCCGCGCACAGACCTTGCAGGAAATCCTGCACCCGGAACTGAAAGTTGAACCGAAACCGGATGCCGATGGCATCATCCGGGAACCGGGAAAGGCACCTGTATTGCCGTTTCAGAAAATCGAATCGGTTTACGACAGCGATGCTTACCCGGAAGAAGTGCGGCATGATTATGTCGCACTGGAACACGTTACAACACGTTTCCGCACAGAGTTTGACTATCTTCTGAGAACTATGCCAGACACAGCACAGCGAGAAGTCATTCTCGAAATCATCCACAAGCACAAGGAGTACCTTGCTTCGCTGGAATCTGCGCTCGCAGAGGATGAGCAGACAGCATAACAACAGGCACATTGTATGCTGTCAACAGAAATCCAAAGGAGTGTGCGTTTGAACAAAAAGAAAAAGTCCACAAATATTTCCCCTTACCCCGATGAAGCCATCGAACGACTGGCACGGGCATTCTATCCGGCGATCCTTGCCTGCTGGAACAGCGAGGAAGGTCAACGGGAATTTGCTGCATGGCAGGCGGAACAGGCTCATATCGCAACCAAAGAAAAACAGGAAGTTCCCGTCGGGGAACTCCCTGCCTTACTTATCGTGTGTGGATTTTTGCAGGGTGCGTCCGGCAGGGCGCACCCTGTTTTTGCGTTCAGTCCTCTAATCCGTGACTTCCAGCCGCATTTCTCAGATACTCCTCTGGCTCACCGTTCAAAATTAGCTCTGCATACGCCAGCGGGTCATTGTAGATGAGGTAGTCCAGTTCAGACCTCTGCGCCATGGTAACATCCAGTGCATCCTCGACACCGGTGCAGTTGATGGAAATTTTGCGCCCATCCCGGAGCAGCAGCTCCACACAGCCGGTGCCCATGTTAAACTGACAGGCTCTTGCATCGTACTTCATAATCTTGCGTCCCTTCTGCCTTACGGCACTCTTACTGTTGTGACCTTCGTGATACGGTCTTTCTTCTGATAAGGTTTTGGACACACAGCCGTCGGGAAGGAGCCTTCATTTTGCT
>OLOI01002324.1_pt1 | contig 13901 bp, 12 predicted proteins | sample 1672131 | NCBI WGS metagenome assembly OLOI01 (sample SAMEA3136651, study PRJEB25190) | human gut metagenome | reverse complement strand
ATGAAGAGCTTTGATTTTTTTCTTTAGCCTTATAATCGTAACAAAAGAAAAAATTGTATCAATCAGTAAAAATATGAAAATACACAAGACAAGCGTTATGCTGATTTTTAGAGGTATGTGTATTAAAAGTGTGTCCAATACAGGTATAATCAAGCCTACAAGAATTGTACCCGTTATTCCGAGTAAAAGCGCATACGGAACCGTCATATAGCTGCCTATATTGAATTTGTTATCTGAAAAATCCCACGGCTTAAAACCCATTATTTTTTCTGAAACAAATCCAATTATAATGAACGTTACCGCCAAAATAATCGTGCTTGATGCAAACAAAATAATTTTATTTTCTCTAAGTGGATTAAGTGCAAGATACATAACAACTGCACATCCTCCGTACGCAGGGCAGAATGAAGAGGCTAAAAATCCACGATTATGAAATCTGTGCTCAGTAAAAAGCGTTCTTATTCCGTCGGCAAACCATCCCAGAAAAGAGAACACTATAAAATACCATGATAAATTAAGCAATAACATTCCTATACCTCTGTATAATACCGGTATTTGATTAAAAGTAGACTAAGATTAATGAGAATGATTTTCGTGTGACGAGGCAGCGGACGCCGCAAGGCTGGCGCCTTGAAAGGACAATAACAAAGTCACACGGAAATCAGTCCATTAAGATTGTCTATTTTTAATCAGATAGCATTATAAAATATCCGTAGGCACATCGCTGTGCCTACGGCTTAATTAGCACAATATCACAAAAAATCAAACTGTGTATCTGCAATATTATTCTGTGAAATAATTTGGCTTTTATGCCTTGGCAGCATCATCTTTCCAAAGTTCTTTTATTGCTGTCACACTTCCGGCAAGGCTTTGAATATCAGACGGAACAATAATTTTTGTAGCCTTACCGTCAGCAGCCTTTGCAAATGCTTCAAGTGACTTAAGCTGAATAATTCTGTCGGTCGGAGCAGCTTCGTTGAGCATTCTGAGTGCGTCGGCATTAGCTTTTTGTACTCTTAGAATAGCCTCTGCTTCACCCTCTGCCTCCTTAATTTTTTGAGCTTTAACGGCTTCAGCCTTCAAAATAGCTGACTCCTTAAGTCCCTCGGCAACGAGTATCTGACTGCTCTTTTCACCTTCTGCATCCAGAATCTTAGCACGGCGCTCACGCTCAGCTTTCATCTGCTTTTCCATTGCATCCTGAATTTCACGAGGCGGTAAAATATTTTTCAACTCAACTCTGAGAACCTTGATACCCCACGCATCGGTTGCTTCATCAAGGATAATTCTGATCTTATCGTTGATAGTATCACGTGATGTAAGAGTGTTATCAAGCTCCAAATCACCGATAATATTACGCAAGGTTGTTGCAGTAAGATTTTCAATGGCACTAAGAGGACGTTCAACACCGTAGCAATAGAGCTTTGGGTCAGTAATTTCAAAATAAACTACCGTATCAATCTGCATTGTAACATTATCACGGGTGATAACCGGCTGAGGAGGGAAATCTACTACCTGTTCCTTTAATGAAACCTTTTTTGATATTCTGTCAATAAACGGAATTTTTACGTGCAAGCCTGTTTCCCATGTTGCGTGATATGCCCCCAAACGCTCAACAACATAAGCGTGAGCCTGAGGAACAATCTTGATGTTACTAACAACAACAAGAAGCAAAATAAACACAATAATTCCTAAAATAATAAGTCCCGGCATAATTTTCTCCTTTAAATCTTCTCAACAATTAATTTAACGCCTTCAATAGAAAGCACCTTAATTTTTTCACCTTTTAAAATCGGAGTGTTAGCTGATTTTGCACTCCAGATTTCACCCGATACCTTTACCTGACCTATCGTTTCAGCGTCCGTAATATCGGAAATCACATCGCCGATACGACCGATAAGTCTTTCTGCATTTGTGCTGATTCGTGATTTGCTCTTTTTCAGCTTGTTTACAAGAGGTCTTGTAACAATAAGAGCCACCAACGATACAATCAAGAACACAGCTGACTGAATAGGAATTGAGGGTGTAAAAATTGTTGCGACAGCCGCACATCCTGCTCCGATTACAAACCAAATTGAAACAAGCTGAGATGTAAATGCCTCGCACACAGCCATAAGTACAGCAAATCCTATCCAGATAAAGGGCATATATTCCTGCATAGTCATCCCCCTTTTGCGGTCTAACATCCGCACGCAATAAATATATCTGCCGTCAGCAGTAAAACTGCTGATATAATTTTACCATAACAAAAATTAATAGTCAATTTATTTTCTTTAAAATACACATATTTTGATTATTATATGCTATAATTGTTATAATATTTATATCAGGTGATTATTATGGCTTTTGATACATTTGACGAGGGAATACTTCCAGGCGGTTTAAGAAGTAAAAATGAGATTAAAATCTTAATTTGTTATCTTTTTAATTCTGTTAAAGAAAATATTGACAAGGAAATTATAATAAATTCAATACTAAATGAAAGTCTTGCAAACTATTTTGAGGTCAGTTCTGCTTTTGACGAGCTTGTTCTGAACGGAAATCTTAAGGAACAGCAGGACAATATCGGTGAAAACGGCTTTGTACTTACTCAAAACGGCAGAATGATTGCCAGTCAGCTTGAAACCAGTCTTCCTCACTCCGTAAAGGAAAAGGCATACAGATGTGCTACAAGGCTTTTAAATCAAAAGAAAACTGAGCGTGAAAACAATGTTGAGATTAGTAAAACTGACAACGGCTATGATGTTAATTTTACAATTTCAGGCGGAAGTACAAATCTTATGACCTTCACCCTATACGCACCAAGCTATGAACAGGCTCAGATGATGAAAAATAATTTTTATGAATATCCGTCAGCAGTGTATAGCGTAATGCTTGCACTTGTTACAAAGGACAGAGAAAGCGTTGGTGCAGCACTTGAAGAAATATACGGTGCATTATAAACACGTCACAAGTTTTCTTGAATATGTAAACTTCGGAACAATAACGAAACTTATAAAATCATCAGAAAAACAATGAGAGTGCCAGCATAAGTGTTACTCCGGGGATTCCTCCGATTACGGAAATCATTAGTGATAGGAGGCTGACAGGCAGAACAACACCTGTAAAGCTGCCTGTCAGATTTACTGCAAGCAATGTTACAATTCCGCAAATCATAGATATGAGCGCCCTTTTGAACGGGCGTTTATTTTTGCCTTTATAGTGAATGATTGCAAAAATAATAAACACACAGAACAGTATAATACAAATTTCCCACCATGGCATATTATCAACTCCTATAGTACAGTTTTCTTACAAAAAAATAGACCATTGGATAAGCTCCAATGGTCTATTAATATGCTGTAAAAAATTAATTTATACTTACAGAAGGTTAAAATGTGCAAGTACATTGAGTGCAAGAACAAAAGCAACAAATACTGCAATGCAATACTTTGTCCAACGAGCAAGCTTTGCATCAATTGAACGAGCCTTATTCTTTGAGAAGTATGAATCAGCAGCACCTGAAACAACGCCGAGTCCCTGCTGGTTACCTTCCTGAAGAATAATTACAATGATAATTGCAACAGCTACAAGTGCAAGCACTATACCGAGTGTAATACCTAAAGCTCCCATATATATCTTCCTTTCATAAATAGTAAAATACATTTAATAACTAATTTAGTTTAACATATTAAAACCAAATTTGCAAGAGAATTTTGAAAAATTTTGACAAAATTTATATCAGAGATAACTGTGCACCTTCCGCATCATCATCTGAGACATCCTTACCAAGCACTGGAAGCGTGCTTCTTCTGTAATAATCCGGATTTGCAAACATTCCCTCTTCATATTCTTTTATTTCAAACAACCTATGCCCTTTACGGAATTTCATTACTGCAACACCCTGTGTTGAACGTGTTGTTTTGAGCGTCAAAGCACCTGTATGCACAAGCAGAAGCTTACCGGAGGAATCCTTGAGCACTATTTCTTTGTCCTCCTGCAAGTATATCATCTGTGCAAGCGGCGACTTATCGGAATAAGCACCTGTTAGCTTTTTACGGTTAGTTTTTGTAGCATAAGATTCAAGCGGTACCTTTGCAATCTTGCCATTCTCAAAGCCGAACAACAAAATACCTTTGTAATCCTTTGTAGCTACCATAAATACCGCATTTTCACCCTCATCCATACCGAGTTTTGCAGGCACATAGTCACCAAGCACGCTTGTTTTCGTGTCAGCAAAGAATGAGGCTTTTGCCTTATATACCTGCGCTTTGTCGGTAAAGAACAGCAAATCACAGTTATTTGAAAGTTCAATTTCCTGCATAATTTCATCGCCGTCTTTAAGTTTGTGAGCACCGCTCATTCGCAATGACTGCGGAGTAATCTTCTTGAAATATCCCTCTTTTGTAAAGAAGAAAGTACAGGCGTAATCGGGAATCTCCTCTATTTCTTCAACATACTGCTCTGTATCGTCATAGATAATGATACTCTTTCGGGGCTGTCCATATTTTTGAGCAATATCCTTTAGCTCATTTACGATAATAGTCTTGATTCTCGACTTGCTTTTCAGAATTGCATCCAGTTCGGCAATTTCATTTTCAAGGTCGGTAATATCCTGAGTACGCTTTAAAATATATTCTCTGTTAAGATGACGCAGCTTTATTTCAGCCACATATTCAGCCTGGATTTTGTCAATTCCAAAGCCAATCATCAGGTTAGGTACAACCTCAACCTCTTCCTCGGTTTCTCTGACAATTTTGATTGCTTTGTCAATATCAAGCAGAATTTTCTCAAGACCTTTAAGCAAATGCAGCTTGTCTGCCTTTTTCTGTCTGTCGTAATATGTTCTGCGTTTAACGCATTCGATGCGGAATGCAATCCATTCCTCCAAAAGTGCTTTAACTCCCAGCACCATCGGCACACCGCCGATAAGCACATTAAAGTTGCACGCATATGAATCTTCAAGTGTTGTAAAGCGGTAGAGCTTTGCCATAAGTTTATCGGGATCAACACCACGCTTTAAATCTATTGTAATTTTCAGACCGTCGATACCTGTTTCATCACGAATATCGGATATTTCCTTTATTTTTCCAAGTTTTACAAGGTCGATAATTTTCTCAATTATGACCTCGCAGGTGGTTGTGCTTGGAATAGACAGTACATCTATGCAGTTAGCAGACTTGTCATACTCATATCGACCACGCAGCTTGATACTTCCCTTGCCTGTTTTATAAACCTGGTCTATCGCCTTTTCATCATAAATAATCTGACAACCGCCGATAAAATCCGGAGCAGGAAGCGTTGACTTTACATCGTGCTCAGGGTCACGAATAATTGCCGCTGTGGTTTCGCAGATTTCCTTCAGATTGAACGAACAAATATTTGACGCCATACCAACGGCAATACCTGTATTTGTATTGACAAGGATAGACGGAAAACTTGTAGGGAGCAGCGAAGGTTCTTTCATTGTATTGTCATAGTTATCTACAAAATCGACAGTATCCTTATCTATATCCTTAAATAACTCACTGCAAATAGGCGCAAGCTTTGCTTCGGTATATCTTGAAGCTGCCCACGCCATATCACGGCTGTAGAACTTACCGAAGTTACCCTTTGAATCAACATAAGGATGCAAAAGTGCCTCGTAACCTCGTGACAAACGCACCATTGTGTCATAAATTGCCGAGTCGCCGTGAGGATTAAGTTTCATCGTTGCACCGACAATATTTGCCGACTTTGTTCTTGCACCGTTCAGAAGTCCCATTTTATACATAGTATAAAGCAGCTTTCTGTGAGAAGGCTTAAAGCCGTCAATCTCAGGAATCGCACGGCTCAAAATAACGCTCATTGCATAGGGCATAAAGTTTTCTCTGACAGTAGAAACTATCGGCTGCTCGACAATATCACCTGCACCGTTAATTACACCGTGAGTTTTGTTAGATGTCCTCTTGGGGGTGCTTTTCTTTCTTGGTGGCACCAAAGACACCGCCTTTCAATCATAATAAAATACACTTAAAAATATTTAATCAGCTTACATCAAGGTTATCAATATACTCGTTGCCGTGTTCAACAATGTACTCTTTTCTTCCCTGCAAATTATCTCCGAGCAGGATATCAAAAATTTCTGATGTCTGCTTTGCATCATCAGGCATAACCTTGATGAGTCGTCTTGTTGCGGGATTCATTGTAGTAAGATTCATCATATCAGGTTCGTTTTCACCAAGACCTTTACTTCGCTGAATAGTGAATTTTTCATTTCCAATCTGCTTGATGAAATTCTCCTTTTCAATCTCGTCATATGCAAAATAAACATCATTTTTACAGGTAATCTCATAAAGCGGAGATTCTGCAATAAACACCTTGCCTGCCTCAATTAATGTAGGAATAAGACGATAAATCATTGTAAGAAGCATTGTTCTGATATGAAAGCCGTCAACATCGGCATCGGTACAGAATATAATCTTATTCCAACGCAGTGCATTCATATCAAACTCAGTCAAATTCTTGTTAGCCTTTGACTTTACCTCAACACCGCAACCGAGCACCCTTAAAAGATCTGTTATAATCTCACTCTTGAAAATCTTGTTGTAGTCAGCTTTAAGGCAGTTCAGAATTTTACCTCTAATTGGCATAATCGCCTGAAAATCCGGGTCACGAGCCTGTTTGCAGGCACCGAGAGCAGAATCGCCCTCCACGATAAATAATTCTCTCAAAGAAGTATCCTTGCTACGGCAATCAACAAACTTCGCAACACGGTTGGTCATATCAATATTGCCCGAAAGCTTCTTCTTGATGTTAAGTCTTGTTTTCTCGGCGTTCTCACGGCTGCGCTTGTTAATCAGAATTTGCTCGCCGAGCTTTTCTGCCTCCATAGGGTTTTCAATAAAGTAAATTTCAAGACTTCTTTTCAAAAATGCAGTCATTGCATCCTGAATACCTTTGTTTGTAACCGCCTTTTTAGTCTGGTTTTCATATGAGGACACGCTCGAAAACGAGGAGATAACACATATAAGGCTGTCTTCAACATCCTCAAACTTAATTTTACCCTCTGTTTTGTTGTATTTATTATTTTGCTTTAAGTAATTGTCAATCTGATAAACAAAAGCATTTCTTACTGCTTTATCAGGTGCGCCACCGTGCTCAAGCCAGCTTGAATTGTGGTAATACTCGGTAAGACTTACCTTATTTGAAAATGCAACGGCTATGTCCATTTTACATTTATATTCAGGCTTGTCATCACGATCACGGGTTTTTACCTCGGTTTCCCAATGCTGAATTGAACCAAGCGCATTTTCACCTACAATTTCAGACACATGATCAACAATACCGTTTACGTAGTTGTACTCCGTTGTATCAAAACTTCTGCCGTTCTGATTGCGGAAAATAAACTGCACACCTGCATTGACAATAGCCTGTTTTTTCATTATGTCAAGAAAGTATTCGGGCTGAATATTAATATCAGTAAACACCTCAAGGTCAGGCTTCCAATGAATTTTAGTACCCGTGTCTTTTTTGTTGTAAGGCTCTTTATGCAGTCCGCCTACATTCTCACCCTTTTCAAAGTGAAGAGTATAGCGATAGCCGTCACGGCGAATATCAACATCCATATACTCGGAACTATACTGAGTTGAGCAAAGTCCCAAGCCGTTCATACCGAGTGAAAATTCATAGTTTTCACCCTCATCATTATTATACTTGCCGCCTCCGTAAAGCTCGCAAAATACCAAAAACCAGTTATATTCCTGTTCCTTTTCATTGTAGTCCACAGGAATACCACGCCCGAAGTCCTCAATCTCAATAGAGCCGTCGGAATAACGGGTTACAACAATCTTTTTTCCGTAGCCCTCTCTCGCCTCATCTATGGAGTTTGAAAGAATTTCAAATACTGAGTGCTCACAACCGTCCAGACCGTCAGAACCGAATATAACCGCAGGTCTTTTTCTTACTCTGTCAGCACCCTTAAGCGTTGTAATACTGCTGTTGTCGTATTCACTTGCTTTCTTTCTAGCCATTATAATCTTCCTTTATTATTTATCTCCACGCAGTTTTTTGATTTTATCACGCAAATATGCCGCGTGTTCAAATTCAAGCAGCTTTGCCGCTGCTTTCATTTCCTTAGTAAGGCTTTCGATAAGCTGCCGCTTTTGCTCTTTTGTCATCTGCTTTGTATTCTTGAACTCAGAGTCCTTATGAGTAGAAATTTCAAGAATTTCACTGACCTTTTTGACAATCGTCTTTGGAGTGATGCCGTGTTCGGCATTGTACGCCTGCTGAATTTCACGGCGACGATTGGTTTCAGTAATAGCAGTTCTCATTGAATCGGTAACGCTATCGGCATACATTATAACCGTACCCTCACTGTTACGTGCTGCACGTCCTGTAATCTGAATAAGTGAGCGTGTACTTCTCAAGAAGCCTTCCTTGTCAGCGTCAAGCACTGCAACAAGTGAAACTTCGGGAATATCAAGTCCCTCTCGCAAAAGGTTAATGCCCACAAGCACATCAAATTCGCCAAGGCGCAAATCACGCACTATTTCCATACGCTCAACGGTATCAATATCGTGATGCATATAGCGGACACGAATACCCATTGTATCAAGGTAATTTGTCAAATCCTCCGCCATTTTCTTTGTGAGAGTAGTAACAAGAGTACGCTGTTTCTTTGCTGTTCTGATATTGATTTCAGATACCAAATCATCAAGCTGACCTTCTGTCGGTCTGACAGAAATTTCGGGGTCTAAAAGTCCTGTCGGTCTGATAATCTGTTCTGCAACCACCTTTGATTTTTCAATCTCCAAATCGCCCGGAGTTGCGCTGACAAACACAGCCTGATTGATGCGTTCATAAAATTCATCAAAATTCAAGGGACGGTTGTCAAATGCAGATGGCAATCTAAAACCATAATCAACAAGATTTTTCTTTCTTGCGTGATCGCCTGCAAACATTCCTCGTACCTGAGGAAGCGTTACATGAGATTCATCAACAAACAGTAGAAAATCGTTAGGGAAATAGTCAAGCAGTGTAAACGGAGCGGACCCCGGTTCTCTGCCCGACAAAATTCTTGAATAGTTCTCTATACCCGTGCAAAAGCCGATTTCCTGTAGCATTTCCATATCATAATTAGTACGCTGTTCAATCCGCTGCGCCTCAAGCAATTTGCCGTTTTCTCTGAAATATTCAAGTCTTTCCTGAAGCTCTCTTTCTATTTCATTAAGGGCTACCTGCATTTTATCTCTTGACACAATATAATGCGACGCAGGATATATTGCGGCGTGTTTTAAAAGTGCTTTTAATTCGCCCGTAAGCGGATTAATTTCCGAAATTCTGTCAATTTCGTCACCGAAAAATTCCACACGAATAATAGAGTCACCTGATGCGGCAGGAAAAATTTCAACCACATCTCCTCTGACTCTGAATTTATTGCGTATAAAATTTACATCATTTCGTTCATATTGCAGTTCAACAAGCTTTTTCACAAGCTCATCACGTGATTTTTCCATTCCCGGGCGAAGAGAGATTACCATATTGCGGTAATCAATAGGGTCACCCAAGCTGTAAATGCACGATACTGACGCAACTATAATTACATCTCTGCGCTCTGACAGTGCAAGAGTGGCACTGTGGCGCAGTTTGTCTATTTCATCATTAATTGAACTGTCTTTTTCAATATAGGTATCTGTTTGAGCGACATACGCCTCAGGCTGATAATAGTCATAGTAGGACACAAAATATTCAACAGCATTATCGGGAAAAAGCTCCTTGAACTCACTGCAAAGCTGTGCAGCCAAAGTTTTATTATGGGCAAGCACAAGTGTAGGTCTTTGAACACGCTCAATGACATTCGCCATTGTGAATGTCTTGCCCGAGCCTGTAACACCAAGCAACGTTGTTTCTTTATTTCCGCTTTCAATGCTCTCAACAATCTTATCAATCGCCTGCGGCTGGTCACCTGTGGGCTTGTATTTTGAATGAAGTTTAAACTTATTCATAAATACTCCTCTGAATTATTAGTCATTATTTGAAAATTCACGAACATATTTTCGATTACAATTATAGAACAAATGTTTTAATTTGTCAAATACCAGATTACTTATTCGTCATAAAAGAATATGTTGCCTGCAAGACCGCTGTCACGCAAAGAAACATAATCATCATCCGTAATAATAAAATGGTCAATCAAATCGACTCCGACACTCAGAAGCGTTTCACGCACTGTCTGAGTTGTAAGCAAATCACTGTGTGACGGCAGTGCCGTTCCGCTTGGATGATTATGTGCGATAAAAGCCGTTTTTGCATTGTGACGAAGCGAAAGGTCGACAATCTTTCTTATTGGCATATCGGATGAATTAAGCGAACCTTTTGAAATGATATTGAAATATATCATCTTGCCCTTTGCATCTCCAAGCATAAGAGCAACAGCCTCGCTTGTTCTGCCTATGAATTTTGTCTGAAAAAGTTTTCCGAGATTTTCATAATCAATAATGTTATCATCTGACATTTTTGATTCATTATACAGTCGTGACATCTCAGGGAGCATTTTTATGTATGCTGCTGCCGATTCAGAAAGTCCGAATTCCTCCATAAGCTCATCAATCGGTGCGTCACACACTCCGCCAATTGTCAGATACCTGTCAAGCAGACGGTGAGCAAGCGGGTTTGTGTCCTTACGTGGAATTGCATAGAAAAGAAACATTTCCAAAGCCTCGTGCGGCTCGAAAACATCAAATCCGTTTTCTATGAACTTTTTACGCACACGCTGTCTGTGCCCCGAATGTTCTGCACCTGATGAAGCCATTTGATACCTCTTACATTCTCTACAATTAATTATTCTTTACGCCGTATTGCTCATAATAAGCGTCAATAGCAGCCTTGATTGTGTCGTCAATAATAACCTTGCCGTTGTACTCCTTGTTGTAGAGATGCTCTACAACCTCTTCCATTGTAACGATTGCGTTTGCATCAAAGCCGTATTTTTCTTTGATTTCCATAAGCGCACTTTGTGTACCTTTGCCTCTTTCCATTCTGTTCAGCGACACCATAAGACCTATAATCTCAACATCACCCTGCGCCTGAATTATAGGAAAAGTTTCCTCAATAGATTTGCCGGAAGTTGTTACATCTTCAATGATAACAACCTTGTCGCCGTCCTTAATCGGACTGCCGAGCAGAATACCTGCATCGCCGTGGTCTTTAGCCTCTTTTCTGTTGGAGCAATATCTGATTTCCTTGCCGTAAAGTCTGTGGAAAGCCATTGTTGTTGCAACGCTTAATGGAATGCCCTTGTATGCAGGTCCGAAAAGCACATCAAAGTCATCGCCATATTTGTCATGGATAGCATGTGCATAGTATTCTCCCAGTTTCTTTAACTGAGAACCTGTCACGTATCCTCCTGCATTCATAAAAAATGGGGATTTTCTGCCACTTTTCAGAGTGAATTCGCCAAATTTCAGCACCTGGCTGTCTACCATAAATTCAATAAATTCTTTTTTATACTGTTCCATTTTGTACCTCCTGAATTTCATTTTTGTAGCTGTACATTTCTTCACAGTTACATTATTTTACAATACCAACCATATCCTTAACTGACTCAAAGCCATTCTTCTTCATATAAGCTTCGATTCCATCGATCACTTCCATGGTAACTGCAGGATTGTGGAAATTAGCAGTTCCCACAGACACTGCGCTGGCGCCTGCAAGAATAAATTCAATCGCATCCTCAGCACAGGAAATACCGCCCATACCAATGATAGGTATTTTCACAGCCTGCGCCACCTGATAAACCATGCGCACTGCGACCGGTTTCACAATCGGTCCCGAAACACCACCTGTCTTATTTGCCAGTGCAAAGGTCTTTCTGTTAATGTCAATCTTCATACCTGTAAGAGTATTGATCAAAGAAACTGCATCTGCTCCGCCAGCCTCTGCTCCCTTGGCAATTTCTGTAATGTCTGTCACATTAGGGGTAAGTTTCATGATCACCGGCTGTTTGGCAATTTTCTTAATCTGGGCAGTCAACTCCTCTACATGACGGGCATCCTGACCAAATGCAAGGAAACCGGCATTTACATTTGGGCAGGAAATATTGATTTCCATCATATCAATAGGTTCCTCTGCCAGACGTTCTACCACAGCCAGATATTCCTCCGGTGCATGGCCACATACATTAACTATTATTTTGGTATCATATTTTTTTAAAAACGGAATATCTCTTTTACAGAAAAGATCAATTCCCGGATTCTGCAGGCCAATGGCATTCATCATACCGCCATAAACCTCAGCCACTCTGGGTGTAGGATTTCCGGCCCATGGGACATTTGCCACACCCTTGGTAGTCACCGCACCTAATTTGTTCAGATCCACATATTCAGAGAATTCTTCTCCGGAGCCAAAGGTTCCGGATGCTACAGTTACCGGATTTTTCCATTCTACGCCGGCAATATTTACACTCATATTCATCAGATTTCCACCTCCGTAGAAAGAAATACAGGACCATCCTTACAGATTCTTTTATTATTCACATTGCTGTGAGCATCCTTCTCTCTGGATTTACAAACACAGGCAAGGCAGGCGCCAATCCCGCAAGCCATACGTTCCTCAAGAGAAATATAACATTCAATATTATTTTCTTCGGCATATTGCTTAATCGCACGAAGCATAGGAGTGGGTCCACAGGCATAAATCATATCTGCCTGAAGCTTTTTCTCCCTGATCGCATCCATAACATTTCCCTTTGTACCCACACTGCCATCTTCTGTAGAAATGTATAAAGTCCCTGCTGCTTCAAATTCCTCACGCAGGAAAGTATGGCAATCTCTATATCCGACTACAATCTGCTTCTCTGCACAGTTCATCTCCTTGGCAAGCTCCAGGATCGGAGGCACACCAATACCTCCGCCCATAAGGAATGTTTTTTTACCCTTTGCTTCTTCTAATGGGAATCCATTACCCATTGGTCCGATCACCGGGATCTGGTCTCCCGCTTTCAGCTCTGAGAACTGCTTTGTACCGGTTTTCTCACCGGTCACACGGTACACCATACGGAGTGCTCCCTTTTCCTTGTCAATCTCACAGATACTGATCGGTCTTGGAAGAAGCTTTGTACCGTCATTTGTATATATAGACAGAAACTGTCCAGGCTTAGCTTCTGCCGCTGCGGAAGTCTCCAGCCACAGGCTGAAAATGCCTTCTGTCAGCATTTCCTGCGACAATACTGTCGCCATCTCTTTCTTTCTGCTCATTATAATTCTCCTATCAGATTCTATTCTGAAACTTTTTCACGCTAATAAGCTCTAGCGGTTATTCAGTGCTCCGCCAATATCAGCAATCATCGCCTCTACTGCAGCTCTGGATGCATCACCAAAGTTCTCTGCACCGAATTTTGCGTACTGTTCCTGCTTATATGCGGCAATGATTCCTCTGGAGGAATTCACAATTGCGCCCAATCCATCTTCATTGAAGAAGTGAACCAGATCTTTTCCTTTACCACCCTGTGCAGGCGGCAGGAACCGTAGGCCGAGAGGACATGAAGAAAGGTGTCCCTTTTTTCTTCGCTCTGGAAATGGGCATCAATGAAGACCGTTCCCGTTTCCGTTTCGTAGCAGTGCAGAATGTGAAATTCCGTGGTGTGGACGAATCGGTAGAAGTCGGCGGCCCGGTCCTTTTCCAGCCGGAGTGTGAAGAGGCCGTGGACGGTGTAACCGAACACGGGGCAGTTCACATTCACCGTATACCGTTCCACCACCCCCAGATCCTGGAGCCGCTCCAGCCGGTTTTTGGCAGCCTGGCCGGTCATAAATACCTTTTTCCCCAGTTCCGTCATGGAAATGCGGCTGTTTTTCTTCAGCTCATTAATAATTTTTCTGTCCGTATCATCCAGTTCTTTCGGAATCATGGATTCTTCCCCTTTCTTTTTTCCCTTATTA
>OLOI01002319.1_pt1 | contig 13931 bp, 13 predicted proteins | sample 1672131 | NCBI WGS metagenome assembly OLOI01 (sample SAMEA3136651, study PRJEB25190) | human gut metagenome | reverse complement strand
AACTGTCTGGTGCCATAATAGCGGTATCCGGTGTTAGGGTCCGTATATTCAGGGGTTAATAGACCAGCCTATTCATAGTGTCGGAGGGTTCCCATACTGATGTGGAACATTTTGGCGACTTCTCCGATAAGAAATAATTTTTTATCTTCCATTGGACTCTCCTTCAGATACAAGGCCGAGGCTGGAATGGTGTTTCAGCCAGAAATAGGCTATCAGGCAGATCAGGACTGAAAGCAGGGAACCTGCCGGTGCCGCCATTCCCATAGGGAACAATGTATTGGGAAAATATCTGGAAGCCAGATAAGATCCCGGGATACGGACCAGAATAATGGCAATGATATTGTGGATAAAACCAATATAGGATTTTCCATATGCACAGAAATATCCGGTAAAGCTGAAATGGATGCCTGCAAAAATGCAGTCCCAGATATAGGAATGGATATACTGAGTGCCAAGAAGTACGACCGTGTCATCTCCGGTAAATGCCTGAAGGATATGTGGAGCGGTAAACTGAACGATCAATGAGATAATGATTCCGTAAACACTTGTGATCAGGATGCTGTACTGGAGCGTTTTTGCCGCACGGTCATGCTTCCCGGCACCGATATTCTGAGCAGCCAGAGCAGAGACCGCAGCCAGCATGGAAGACGGAACCAGAAAGACAGCGCTGATCACTTTTTCCACGATACCAACAGCAGCTGCGTCATTTAATCCCCTGTGATTGGCGATCACCGTGATCACAATAAATGCAACCTGGATACATCCATCCTGTACAGCTACCGGGATTCCGATTTTCAGGATCTGCGTCATCACACGAGGATCCGGGCGGAAATCTTTTCCTGTAAGATGGATTCCGGTTTCTCTGTGGCGAATGAATATCAGGGCAATGATCACACTGAGAGTTTGGGCAAGTGTGGTTCCAAGGGCTGCTCCGGATGGTCCCATATGGAAAAAGCCAATGAAAACGTAATCCAGTACAATATTGGCAGCACAGGCAATGGCCACAAAATACATGGGAGTTTTGGAATCACCAATGCCACGGAATATGGAGCTGATTATGTTATAAGCTGTAATAAAGGGAATTCCGATAAAACAGATGATAAGATATTGTGTGGTACCTGTCACCGCTTCTGTCGGGATACCGATCAGTACAACAATGGGCCTGACGAGGAGAAGAAGCAGGAGCGTAAAAAGAATGGAAACAGCCATGAATAATGTGACCGTGTTTCCGATAGCTCTGGCTGCGTCCAGCTTCCTGTCTGCGCCGACAGCCCGGCTGATGGTAACGGTTGCGCCCATGGCCAGTCCTACAATAATGACTGTTAACATATGCATGACCTGGCTTCCGTTTGATACAGCAGTGATGGCATCAACATGGTCAAACTGTCCGATGATAAAAAGATCTGCCATTCCGTAAAGTGTCTGAAGAAAATAAGATAACAGGTATGGCAGGGCAAAGTACACAATAGTTTTAAAGATATTTCCGGTTGTAAGATTTTTTTCCATGATTCTCTTTTGTCTGATCGGTCGGATGTATTAGCCGGATGGCAATATTCCCGGTCAGATAACCTCCCGGATATAATTTAAACCTTATAACGGTTGTAATGTCAATGCTTTTTTGCGTGATTTACCATATGAGGAATCGGCTTGCAATCAAGAGGATATTCGCAATCCGCATTCGCTACTTGCTCATAATCGAATAACTGTGAAGCAGTTATTCGATTAAAAAAGGAATCTGCCCTGCGACAGATCCCTTTAAAATTTACGTTCTTTTATGTTTTATGTACAAAATAGGACGTTCATATTCAATTTTATTATAATGCGCAGATAATCTTATCCTGATATGCTGCCGGAACTTCTTCTTTATCCAGAGACATACTGATAATAAAGGAAACTTTGAAGGTTTCACCGATGGCACTTAACTGATCCAGTGTTCCGGTTGCATCCTTTCCTTCAAGTTTGGCTGTTGTAAGGAAGCTGTCCAGATATACCTGCTCCAGATCATGATCCTGAGAGAGGATACCACAGATAAATCCTACGAATTCATCCGCATTCTTAACCGGAAATCCGGAAACATCAATGAGGCGGACTTTGTTGTTCAGCTCATACATGTGCTTGGTGCTTTTGTCTAAGTAAACAATGCTGCCGCTGGCATCCTTCACAGCCCCGTTTACTTTGTCTAACAGTACTTTTGTTTTTCCTTTGCCTTTCTTTCCTACGATCAGTTCAACCATCCTGTTTTCCTCCTTAGACACATATAATAATTTTGAATAAAATTGCTATTGATATGTTTCAAATTATAGTGCATTGTGAATAAAATTGCAAGGGGTTTTTGAAAGAATCTGGTAAATTTTCATCAAACATTATTGTTCTCTCTCATTTTCCATCTGCGCTTTTGCTTTTCTCCCGATCCGGGCGGTACTGTTCATGATACTGGCGCGGGTAACCTTGTCATTTCCGTATTTAAGTCGGATAGAATCCAGGGCTGCATCCAGTTTCTGGCGGCGTTCTTTTTCCCTGGTATCTTCAAAGAATGATAATTGTTCAAAGGAGTCGTCGGTAAGTCCGGTAAGTGATACCCCCAGAAGACGCAGCGGCTGTCCTCTCCAGGATTCTTCAAAAAGCTTTCGGGCGTGGAAATAAATTTCGTCGGTGATGTCTGTGGCGTTTTTCAGTTTCATCTGGTGTGATCTGTTCTGGAAATCCAGCGTTCGAAAGGTTACAGAGATGCAGGTACATTTTTTCTTTTTGCGGCGCATACGAGCAGCAAGGACATCGCATTGTTCCAGAAGGATCGGAAGCGCCTGCTCCATGGATACCAGATCATCATTAAAGGTTGTTTCCAGACTGAATCCCTTAGCTTCATCTGGTTTCATTTTTACCGGGGAGTCATCCAGACCGCGGGCGTACCGGTATAACTGCTGTCCTGCTTTTTCACCCAGAAGTGCCTGGATCTTGGGCTTTTTCTCATGGGCAAGATCACCGATGGTTCGTATACCCGCCTCCTTAAGCTTCTTTTCAGAGGATTTTCCAAGGAAAAGAAGATCTCTTACGGGAAGTGGCCACATTTTTACAGGGATCTCTTCCGGGAACAGGGTGTGTACTTTATCCGGCTTTTCAAAATCTGAGGCCATTTTTGCCAGCAGTTTATTGACAGAGATGCCGATATTTACAGTGAATCCCAGTTCGGTCCGTATCTTATCTTTCAGCTCATGGGCAGTTACAATCGGATCCGGGTAAATGTAGGAGGTGCCAGTCATATCCAGAAATACCTCATCAATGGAAAAGGATTCCATCACAGGGGCATAGGATGCACAGATACTTTTGAAAGACCTTGAATATTTATCATAAAGCTCAAAATCTGCCGGAACGGATATCAGTTCCGGGCATTTACGAAAGGCCATAGCCATTGGTTCTCCTGTCTGGATCCCGTATTTTTTTGCAGGGATGGATTTGGCAACTACGATGCCGGTCCGTTTTCTGGGATCTCCACCAATGCAGGAAGGAATTTCCCGAAGATCCGGAAGCCCCTGCTTTACTCTTCGGGTAGCTTCCCAGGAAAGGAAGGCGCTGTTTACATCAACATGAAAAATCAATCGTTCCATACATACTTCTTCTTTCAATCATGATCAGGTAAATCTGAATTGTGAATATCCGCCCGCAATTGCTTAAATAACATCCGATATTCGTCTTCCACTTCCTGGAAAAAACGGACTGTATAATCTATGGGAACACAGACCGATGGTTTGGGCTGTGGCGGTTCTTCGTTGAGAAGAAATTTCAGATCATACCAGAGAAGATCATTATCAATGTTTTTCAGCTGTTGTTCCTCTTTGGCAGAAAGTCCGGTGCCCAGATATTTTTCATATATGATGCAAAGAAGCTTTTCTTCCTGTCGCTGATATTCGGGAAGGCTTTTTTTAAACGGTCTGGGAACATCAGACATATAGCATTCACTGGCATCATGAAGAAGAGCTGCCAGTGCAAGACGTCTTGGCAAGCCACGGGCCATGGCTTCCTTTGCACAGAGGATACAATGCTGTCCTACGGAAAAAAAGGTCTTTACATGGCCATTTCCGCGGCATAAAAGAGAAAGGGCATGTGCGATATCATCTATGCAGATCCGTTCTTTTTCAGGTTGTGTGGGATCAAAATGTTTTCCCGTATAAGTGGTGATACAGTTACTCATGAAATATCCTGCCTTTCTGTGTAAAATACTCGATGGCTACATGGAAATCAATCTTATTGTTTATTATAAACACGAAGGGAAAATGTGTCTACACTGCCCAAAAATAAATTTCATGAAAAACAACAACAGGTTTACAAATACGACTGGTTCTGTGCTATAATACAAAAAAATGACAGGGAGACTGACGTCTATGAAACATATGGAAGAAATGAAGATCGCCGGACTTGCCATGGCATTATGTATTGTAATGCTTGGGATTTATATTGTGGTCCCCAAAGATGGAAACATTTCTCATCTTACGGCAATTCCGGATAACAACGCAGCGGAGCCCGTTCCCGACTCAACTTCACAGGGATCCGTAGATGCAGATTCTGACAGTGCTGATTTTCCAATCTATACGGAAGACAGTTATTACAGTGGATCGGATGATTCCGATGATAACACAGATACCGGTGATCCAGATACCGGAGACGACGGAAATTACGATCAGGGATATACTCCTGATGACGGGAACGTTAATGACACTTCTGATCCAGATACTTCACAGGGAGATGATACAGGAGATACTGGTGATGTTGTTGATGATGGTACGGATACCGGTGACAATTCTGATTCGGAACTGGATGACAGTAGTTCCGGAGATACCGGAGATGATACCGTAGAAGTCTACTGATCTTCAGAAAACACATGCATAAATAAAAAACAGGTACGCTTCATGAGCAGGTTTGACCAACTCACAGCGTACCTGTTTTTTTATCTGCCTGACAGATGAATCTTATTGTCTGGTTCAGATACTTTTTTTCTTCAGATTAATGTAATCAATGATCAGCTGAGCAGATTGTTCGATGCCCACAAGACCGGTATCAATAGACAGCTGATACTGGTTCGAATCACTCCAGGAGGTATTGGTGCAGGATTTATGGAACTGCTCTCTTTTTTTGTCTGTTTCCCGGATCTGTTTTCGTGCTTCTTTATCAGAAACATGGTCGCGCTCCATAATACGATGTACCCGATGTTCCATATCTGCATGGAGATAAACAGTGGTGACATCTGGCATATCCTGATATATGATATTGGCACATCGTCCGATCATAACAACAGATTTTCCTTTGGTAAGTTCCCGTACCAGGCTGAATGAATTCGTCATTGGATTTCTTTCACCATAATTCATTGCGATGGAATATAACAGGCTGTTTACCGATTTTTCATCAAAGAAATCGCTGTTTTCCTCGAATTTACCGATTTTTTTTGATTCTTCCAGAAGCTTCTTTTTGTCATAAAGCTCCAGTCCCAGTTTTTCTGCCAGCAGAACACCTACACGGTGCCCGCCACATCCACATTGTCTGTCAATTGTAATGATCATTGCCTTGTCCTCCTTATGATGTAATGATTTTCTGTCAGTTGATATTCTGAAGCAATGATGTCATTTCCTGATACAGAACATCTTTGGAAGATGCACCCATAACAATGGAAATAAAAGGCTTTCCGTAAGCATTCTGGCTTAAAAGAGCCAGACAGTTTCCTGCTTTATCCGTTGTTCCTGTTTTTCCACCGAGGATGGTGACATCCTTCGGTGTTGTGGCCTCACCGGTAAGGTAATGGTCAGTAGCGGTTAAGGTAGTACTTGCATCTGAGCCATCCGAATGTTTGTAGGTAACTGTATAGGACGACATCTGCGTGATGTCTGTAAATTCCGGATAATTCAGCGCCTCTTTTAACATCAGATAGATATCATAAGGCGTTGTATAATGATTTTCGTCCTGAAGGCCATGAGGATTGGTAAAATGAGTTCCTGTGCATCCAAGCTCAGCGGCAAAACTGTTCATCATTTCCACAAATTTATCTGTGGAACCGCCTACATGTTCTGCAATGGCAGAAGCTGCATCATTGGCGGAATAGACCAGAAGGCAGTGAAGCAGCTGGTCCATGGTGACCTGGTCGCCTTTCATAAAACCTGCAACCTGTGACCCGGATTCCAGCGTAACATTTTCCTGGGAAATCGTTACGGTATCATCCATATTGCCGTATTTCAGAGCCAGCATTGCGGTCATGATCTTTGTGATACTGGCTGGATATACCTTATTGTAAGCACCTTTTGCATAGAGGACCTTTTTGTCACTGAGGTTCAAAAGAACACCGGACTGGTTATCATCCAGACTGACCGAGTCCAGAGGAACATCCTTGGTAACAACGCAGAGATTCTGAGCAAAGCCCTCTGCTCTCTGTGCCTCTTTTGAGACCAGTGTATTATCAAATTCGGAAAAGGCGTTGAAAGAATTAACCGGGGTGGAAAAATTCCCGCCTTTAAACATGTAGACTCCAAATCCCCCTGCTCCACACAGGACGACCAGCAGAAGAAGCAGAAGAACGGTATTGCGGATCTTTTTGCGGCGCATCCGTTTCATTCTGACTGATTGTGTTTTGCGCCTGAAGGGAACAGCTTTTGCAGATGGATCAGAAACTCTGTCTTTCCCAGCGGAAGCTGTGCGAGTTGCGGCTTTGGAAGACCGATGTCCGGGAGTACTTCCAGGACGTGCAGTTTTTTTCACAGGTTCTTTATGTGTCATAAATATTCCTCTTTCCGAAAGTAGGCATCCTTTTTCTGCTCTTTCTTCTGTAATTCTTTATTATATGCACTGCTCTGCAGTCCTACATTGAGAACAAGTCCCATACCAATGAACAGACTGATCAGAGAGGTAAGACCATAGCTTACAAAAGGCAGCGGAGTACCGGTATTAGGCGCAAGTCCGGTAGCAACACAGATATTGATAAAACTCTGTATGGAAACAATGCTTCCCACTCCACAACATATGATCTTTCCGGCAAGATCCTTGGCCCGAAGGCTCATCCGGATACATTCAAAAGTAATCAGAAACAGCAGCAGCACGATCAGAGTACAGCCAATAAATCCATATTGCTCTCCTGCCACTGCAAAAATAAAGTCTGTCTGATTCTCAGAAACAAAGTTTCCATCATTCACGGAAGTAACACTTGTGTCATTACTGAAAGCACGTCCTACAAGTTCTCCGGAGGCAATCGCTGTTTTTGAGTTGTTCTGCTGTTCAATATCATCCGCATATTCTTCGTTCTCCGGATACAGGAACGACATAATACGGTTTCTCTGATAATCCTGAATCAGTTTCTGATCCGGCTGTACAACAATCGACAGAAAAATAATTGCAAGAGGAATTGCAATCAGAGCCGCTCCTCCGATAATTTTGTAACTGAGTCCTGCAATATAGATCAGAATACAGAACAGAATTACTACAGTAATTGTATTTTTCATATCTGGCTGTACATAGATCAACATTAACGGAATTACCAGAAGAACTGCTGACTGTGCCAGAGTTTTCAATGTATTCAGATCATCTTCGTGATCCATGAAAAATTTTGCAAAAAACAGGATAATGATGATTTTAGATAACTCTGTCGGCTGGAAGCGAATAAAACCAAGATCCACCCATCTTGCTGCGCCGTTGGCACTTGAGCCGAAGAAACGAACCGCCAGAAGCATTACAATATTAAAACCATACATGATCCATTGAAAATTCAGCAACCAGGAGTAGTCCATCAGTGAAAGAAGCAGCATAAAGACTACTCCAATGATTACACCCAGAAGCTGACGGGTGCGAAGATAATCGGCAGCTGTTCCTACAAGATGGATTCCAATAAAGCTGATCGCCAGAAGAAAAACTACCAGACGAAAGTTGTAAAACCGCAGCTTATACTGTTTAATCATAAATTATGCATCCCTTTTCTTAAGTACAGGTATGACAGCATGCAGAACAGGTGGTTCCTGTGAAATCTGTATGGTCACCCTTGTTTCATCAATTACAACGTATTTTTTTACGGTATGTATGAGGTCATTCCGCAAAAGTTTCATCATCTGTGGAGAGCAGTCTATGCGTTCCGATACAAGAAGAAGTTTCATTCGGTCACGGGCATAACCTGCGGAGCGTTTTTTTTCGGAGAAAAACCGCATATTTATTCCTCCCTCTGTGATGAAAAGATAATCTGGCAGTGCTTATTTATCTGCGAAAAATACTGCCAAGCCGTTGGAATACACTGCTTTTTCGCCGGACGGTAGTATAGGGAACATCTTCTCCAATAAGTCGTCGACAGATATTGCGGTATTCCTCCTCTGCCTGTGAATTTTTCCCAGACAGTGGTTCACCCTGATTTGTGGAAATTACAATCTGTTCATCATCAAGAATGGCACCGATCAGATCTACAGCAAGGATTTCCAGGACATCTTCTACTGACATCATATCTCCTTTTGCGATCATTTCAGGCCTGAGCCTGTTGATAATCAGCCGGATATCCCGAATCCCTCCGGATTCCAGCAAACCTATGATACGATCTGCATCACGGATTGCGGAAACCTCCGGAGTTGTTACCACAAGGGCACGATCTGCACCGGCTACCGCATTTTTAAATCCCTGTTCAATTCCGGCAGGACAATCCAGAAGAACATAATCAAATTCCTCCCTGAGATCGTCCGTAAGCTTGATCATCTGTTCCGGTGATACAGCAGTCTTGTCCTTTGTCTGTGCAGAAGGAAGAAGGTACAGATCCTGATGCCGTCTGTCACGGATCAGAGCCTGTTTCAGGCGACAGCTTCCATTGATGACATCTACCAGGTTATAAACAATACGGTTTTCAAGTCCCATAACAACATCCAGGTTTCGAAGTCCGATATCCGTATCCACAACAGCAACCCGTTTTCCCATGGCCGCCAGCCCGGTCCCGATATTTGCTACCGTAGTGGTTTTACCCACGCCGCCTTTTCCGGATGTAATGACAATGACCTCACTCATATTTTCTGATTCCTCCCATTAAAATGTTCCACACTTCTGGTATCCTCATAAAGTCTGTTTAGTCATTCGATACATTACTGGTGTCGCTTGCGGCATAACCAGTGAGAATGGTGCTTTCATCTGCAAGTCCGAAAATGTATTTAAAAATATCATTAGCTGCAAGGCAGGCATTACCGGATGCATATCCGTTTGCGATTCGAACGGATATTGCGTATTTCGGTTCGGAAACCGGAGCATATCCCACGAAAAGAGCATTATTTGGATGATAGTAATCAATTTCGGCAGTACCGGTTTTTCCGGCAACTTCCACACCAAGTCCGTTAAACTGATCATGAGTCTGCACTACACGGTACATACCATCATGGATATCATCCCATATATTGCTGGAAATGTCCAGCTGTCCCTCTGTTTCAGAAGGATATTCCTTGATCAGTTTGCCCTTGGAATCTGTTACACGGTCCAGCAGAGAAAGCTTGTAGATCGTACCGGATGTAGCGATCGTTGAAGCATATCTTGCAAGCTGGCTGGTGGTAAACATATTCGTACCCTGTCCCATATAGGAAGGAACTGCGTTTTTGTCTGAAATCTGAGGAGAAGCTTCAGAAATTTCAATGCCAGTTTTTTTGTCGAGTCCCATAAGGGATGCATACTTCTGAAGCATACCAAGACTTCTTGCTTCAGAAAAGTTTCCTTCGGAATCTTTTCCAAGTTCAAAACCGATCGTACTGAAAAATACGTTACAGGACTGCTCGATCGCTCCACGGATATCCAGAGCTCCGTGCCCCTGTTTATTCCAGCAGTTGATCGGTGGTGTTACAAGATCGAAACTTCCTGTACATTCAATATAAGTACCGTCATCGATAACACCTTCTGACATGCCTGCAACGGTAGATAATATCTTCAATGTAGAACCTGGAGCCGTTCTCTGCTGAGTTGCCTTATTAAAAAACGGACTAGAAAGATCAGTTGATAATTTGGCATAATAATCAGTATCCATATTATTGGTCAGTCTGTTATTATCATAACCAGGATAGGAAACGCAGGCAAGAACATCTCCACTTGTAGTATCAGTAATAACAGCAGAAGCAGAACATGGTGCCAGTGCAAGCTGAGCTGGAGTGATCTCAAGACTGGCAATCTTTCGATACATAAAGGTATATGCATCCAGACCTCCGGAAAGCATTGTCTGATACAGCTCATCTTCTTTGGAAAGAACTCCCTGTTCATACAGAACAACACAAAGTTCTTCACCACTGATGGTGTCTTCCTGAAGCATATATTTGTACAGAAGCTTGGAGAATCCGGTATCTGTCTTCAGATAGTCGATAATATAATTTGTCAGTGCCTGATAGATTTCTTCAGAATCCAGATATTCATTAGAAGTGGAAATCTGAGAAATATCAATCCAGTTCTGACTGGCAGCATAATTCAGATAATCTTTCAAACTGATGCTCTCATCATTTTTCCATGCTTTATATGTTTCATCAGAGGTATCAATGGAATCACTTTTCAGTATGTTTAATGTGTTTGTTAAAAGATCATCACAGATATAGGTAAGATATTCCTGCATTTGTGAGTCTTCGTCTTTATATGCCGGAGGATTATCTCCTGTCAGCCTGTTACTTATTGTATCAAAAACCTGTTGCTGTTTTTGCTGAAATTTGGCATATAAATTTTTTTCTGTATCGGATGCATCATCGTTACTGAATTTATTGATATCAATAACGCTGTTGGCAATAAGAGCATTATATACAGAGTAGATTGGAATTGTGATTTTACTTGCGTCTTTCTCTGCTTCATAATCAAAACTCTTATCAGGGGTCAGTTTGGAAAGAACAATACCGGCTACACGCTGCTCAAGAATCTGGTAAATACTCTTCTGCCAGTCAGAATCAATGGTGAGATACACATCGTTTCCGGCTATTGGCTCAACAGTTTTGGAATTATCAATATCAAGAACTTTTCCAAGATTATCAACTGTAACGGTTTCTTCACCGTCTTTTCCCTGAAGCTGAAGTTCCATATACTGTTCAATCCCGGCTTTTCCGACAATGGCATCATTGGAATAATCCGGATTATCTTTCCGAAGAGTTTCCAGTTCTTCAGAAGAAGCCTGACCGGTATAGCCAAGAATCGGTGCCATACTCTCATCTTCCACATATTGCCTTGTGGAATCTTCCACAATATCAATTCCCTGAAGTGCGGATTGATTTTCTTTTATGGCAGCAACTGATTTTTCGCTGACATTCGTTGCAATCGTTACCGGCATATATTTTTTGAAACTGTTCGTATTCAGCTGATAGCGCATGATCGCAATTTCAAGGATTTCCTGTTTGGTAAGCTCTTTGGGGAGAGAATGCGCTGCCAGCTCTTCGTCAGTATAGGCATCTTTTCCGTAGAGTACAATGGAAAATCCATTGCTTCCTGTAAGATAATCCATCATTTGTGCTGCAGTTGCGTTTTTCTGCTCATCACTCAGATTATCAATCTGTGCTTCACCATAAACATCTGCACGAAAACGGTTCAGAGTAAAACCTTCCTCCACATCGAAAGCATAATCACCGTGATCATTAACAATAATATGAAAATTGTCGGCCAAACTGTCCCCGTTTTTGGAGAGAATCTGCAATACCTGGTATGCGATACCATTTAATGCCAGATTTTTTTCACGTGTGCTGTTATATGTTCCACTATCTTCAAAAGTAACAGAATAGGCAAGAACATTGGAAGCTACAACAGTGCCGTTTCGGTCATAGATATTTCCTCGTGTACTTTTGATCACACGTGTTTTTGTGGTACGTGTCTGAAATTTACTGATATAGTCTTCTCCCTGTATGATCTGCAGGCTGAAAAGCTGCCGAACAAGAACAGATGAAAGAAAAACAAATACGATCACAAGAACAGTAGTACGTTTCAGACGGATTTTTTTGATGATTTTTTTTATTTTAATTCCCAAATAGACTCACTTTCTTTCCTTACAGTATCCATTAAGTGGTAGTTGATCCAGTAAAATATCCGATATACGATAATTGTGAGAAAAACCGTATAAACAATCTCGGGGATAATAATTCTGTATATGTAGGTCAAAAATCCAAGTCGGCCCCGGAGAAGAAACTGAAGGCCGTATACAGACAGATTATAAAGAAGATCTGTTCCTGCTACAAGAAAAAGCGGAACTTTCAGATCATCATCATAAAAGCTGCGGAATGCGTAGCCGCTGATATATCCTGCATACATATAAATCAGCGCATAGAAACCAAACAGTGATCCGTAAAAAAGATCAATAAAAAGTCCTGAAAAAAATCCTGTCCAAAGTCCGACTTTTCTTCCGCGCATCAATCCCATGGCTACACACAGGATCAAAGGCAGGTTTGGCGTAATGGAACCAATGGAAATGTAATCCATTATTGTACATTGCAGGAGAAAACAGACAATAATGGTAATAAATAATACTATTTTATTTTTCATTGGACGCATCCTCCGTTTTGTCTATTGCGTCCTGTTTATTGACGGTAATGACAAACACATCTTTCAGATGGCCGAAATCAACGGGTGTAACGATCGTACCTGTTTTTGTCAAGTTATTGGGATCCTGTTGGATTTCGCTGACATAACCGATAAACAGTCCTTCCACGTATTTTTCGCTGATATTTGAAGTGACAATACGTTCTCCCACGGTTACTTTGTTATCCTGGTCATAGAGCTGTTCAAAACTCAGTTTTCCCTCATCGATCAGCTCCAGATCTCCGGTAACAACGCAATTATCAGAAGTGCTGACAGCCATGGCACTGACATTACTGCTGTCATCAATAATGGAACGAACGGTAGCCCATGATGGGCCAACTTCCGTGACGATCCCGACAAGTCCTTTTCCTGCAATTACGTTGTTGTCAACATGGATTCCATCATTAGTACCTTTATTGATCATAAATGTATCGTACCAGTTGCCTGGATCTTTGGAGATGATCCTTGCCGCAACTTTTGGATAATCAGTGTATTCCTGATCAAGATTATAAAGTTCTTTCAGCCTGGTAAGTTCTGTCTGATCCTGGATCAGGATATTATTCTGTTCGGTAAGACTGTTGATCTGATTTTTAAGTTCCTCGTTTTCCTGAAGTACGTCCTGCTTATCACGAAGACTGTTTTTTACATCTCCGAACATATTACTGACACCGGAAATGCCCTTTTCAAAGGGAACAACCAGAAATCCGGCCACATTCTGCAGAGGTGCTGAAGTTGTTCCGGAAGCTGCGGTAGCAACAATACAGCTTCCACAGAAAAGTGTCATGATTACCAGAAGATGTTTGCTTTTTAAATTAAAATGAAAACGCACTTTTTTTCGGATGTTTTTCATTATATATGCCCCTTTACAGTTTTTTCTGCTTTACAGGCTGTGCCCATCTGCGCAGTTCTCTGTCGTGAATGATCTTTTCCAGTCCATGTACAGCAGAAGTTTCGTACAGATCAGAAAGATTAAAGGCAAATCCTGTATAACTTGCCAGATAGTTGTCGATATATGGAAGTCGAGTACTGCCACCGGTAAGGTAAATTCCCTCTTTTGCAATATGATAGGCAATCTGTGGTGGTGTACGTTCCAGAAATGTTTTCATTTCTGCCGCGATCTGATTTACGCAATTGGTGATTCCCTCATTAACAACATAGGCGGAAACAACTTCTTCTCTGGGAAGTCCGGAAACGCTGTCGATTCCTACAACTTTCCGGGCTTCCTTTTTCTGGTCGTTAAGCCGTCCCATGACTACTTTCAGGCGTTTGGCCGTACGTGTTCCGATCTGCAGATTGTAATGTTTACGAATCTCACTGCAGATGGATTCATTCATCTGCCGGCCTCCAAGAGGGATCTTACGGCTTATGATGATCTTGCCGTCTACAACAACTTTTTCAGTCTGGTAATCTGCTGATTTTAA
>OLOI01002315.1_pt1 | contig 13945 bp, 8 predicted proteins | sample 1672131 | NCBI WGS metagenome assembly OLOI01 (sample SAMEA3136651, study PRJEB25190) | human gut metagenome | reverse complement strand
TACGTATTTGACTGATTTGGCCGGCATGAAGCTGACCGCGGTCGCGCAGGATTTCTCGGCGATCGCACAGTCGGCGGCCGACCATATCGTGCAGGCGATTGCCAATGAGGAAGTGGCCGCGGCTAACGCTTCACGCAAGAACATCCCCAAGCCGTTCGAGCCGAACGTGCTTATTCCCATGACACTGGTGCCAGGCGATACCACGCGTTGATACTGTGCGTCTTCATGCGTGTGCCCGGTGTGGATCGCATCGATTTCAGCGGCGTCCACAACCGGCGAACGCCCGTCGATAGTCGTGCTCATCATCCGACTTGTGCACATGTGTCCGATTCTGCCGAATCGGACGTCTGAGTTCCGAAAAATGTGTTCTGTGTGTCCGATTCTGGAGAATCGGTCATGTGTGATGTGAATTGGGATGTTTGGATGTCCGTTTCTGCAGAATCATCTTTGCTCTGTACTCGTTGATTCGCAAATACGGCGCATGGCTCGTCATACCGGCCATGCTCGGCGGCGCGGCCTTCCTGGCGGACTCGGTGCTGACGCCGGCCGTGTCGATCTCGTCCGCCGTCGAAGGCCTGAAGACGCTGCCGGCGTTGGAGCATCTGTTCACCGAGAACAAGGATCTGACGATGATGATCACCGCGGTGATCATCGTGATCCTGTTCGCCGTGCAGTCGCGCGGCACCGAATCGATCGGCAAGGTCTTCGGCTCGGTGGTGATGGTCTGGTTCGCGTTCCTGGCGATCGTCGGCGTGGTAGCCATCGGCAACGACTGGTCCGTGCTCGCCGCACTCAACCCGTACTACGGCATCAAGTTCCTGTTCAGTCCGAATAACGCCACCGGTCTGGCGCTGATGGGCACCGTGTTCCTTTCGACCACCGGCGCCGAGGCGCTGTACTCGGATATGGGCCACGTGGGCCGCGGCAACATCTACTTCACCTGGCCGTTCATCAAGGTGGCGCTGGTGCTCAACTACTTCGGCCAGGGCGCGTGGATGCTGCGCAACCAGAACAACCCCGAACTGGCCGACGCCGAGGGGATCAACCCGTTCTTCCAGATGATGGATCCGAACGTGCGCTATGTGGCCGTCGTGCTGTCGGTCACCGCCGGCATCATCGCCTCCCAGGCGCTGATTACGGGCGCGTTCACCATGGTCTCCGAGGCCACCGGCCTCAACTGGATGCCGCATCTGCAGGTCTGTTACCCTGCCCGTACCCGCGGCCAGCTGTACATTCCGGTCGTCAACGTGGTGCTGTGCGTGGCCACGCTGGCCGTGCTGCTGCTGTTCCGCGATTCGGAACATATCTCGGCGGCCTACGGCTTGGCACTGACCATCACGATGATCACCACCACGATCCTGCTGGGCATCTACCTGTGGCACCGCAGCAACAAGTTCGGCGCCGTTGTGTTCACCATCGTGTTCCTGGCGATCCAGGTCCTGTTCTTCGCCGCCTCGATGGCCAAGTTCCTGCACGGCGGCTGGTTCACGCTGCTGCTCACGCTGGCGATCCTCATGATCATGTACACGTGGAACGAGGGCACCAAGCTGGAGCGCTCGCAGCGTCGGCACATGATGCCGAAGGACTTCCTCCCCGCGCTGGACAAGCTGCACGGCGATAGCCGCATCCACCGGTTCGCGGACAACATCGTCTACCTGACCAGCGATCCGGACCTGAAGCGTCTCGATACGGACATCTTCTTCTCGATCTTCGCCGACCACCCCAAGCGCGCCCGCGCATGGTGGGCGGTGGCCGTCGAGACCACCGACGAGCCGTTCACCCGTGAGTATTCGGTCGAGAGCTTCGGTACCGACTACCTGTTCCGTGTGCGCATCCGCCTCGGCTTCAAGGTCTCGCAGTCCATCCCGGCCTACCTGCATCAGATCATGCACGATCTGGAGAAGACCGGCGAGCTGCCGAACCAGCAGTCGATCTACCCGAAGCTTGACGCCGATCCCGGCATCGGCACCATCCGCTACGTGGTGATCCACAAGGCGCTGATGCCCGAGTCGAAGGTCTCCGGCCGTGGCGCCCTCTCGCTGCAGATCAAGTACGCGATCCGCCGCGTGGCCGGTTCCCCGGTCAAGTGGTTCGGCCTGGCGCCGTACAACCCGCTGGTCGAGGTGCAGCCGCTGTTCGTGTCCACGCGCCGCCCGCCGCGCCTGACCCGCGTGGCCAGCCAGGCGCCCAAGCGCGAGGGCTGAGCCGGCAGGCCGAACAGCCGGTGCGAGCCGGGTGGCCTAATGGCATGTCAGGGGGCCGCGAACCGTCATCGTACGGTTCGCGGCCTTTGCATATGCGAATGATGCAGAGTGGGCGGTACTGCTTGTGAATGTAGCGGGTGGACGGGTGACGTGGTTGATGCCTTTTGCCGTATGTTCACGGTGGCTATGCGTCGGATGGGACTGTAATTCGACTTCTTGGGATCTTTTTTGCTGCAGTGGTGCGCCAAAAGGTCTCAGCCGTCTCTGCGCCACGCCTTCCGGCAGTCAGTACAAGGTTGTACTACACTGGTGGCTGTCACACGGATGTCCCCGGTCGCCCGCGCCTCCGCGGTACATCGTTGTATGGATACGTGTCACGTATGCAGAGTGCATGCAGATATGTAGAAAGGAATCCCATGCCCCAGCAGGACCATCTGACCGCACGTCTCGTCGTCGATGACGATTTTGAGGTCGCTCCGGTCAACAATCGTCTGTTCGGTTCGTTCGTCGAGCACCTTGGCCGTTGCGTGTACACCGGCATCTACGAGCCCGACCACCCGACCGCCGACGAGCACGGCTTCCGCAAGGACGTCATCGACCTGGTCAAGGAACTCGGCGCCACCACCATCCGCTACCCGGGCGGCAACTTCGTGTCCGGCTACCGCTGGGAGGACGGCATCGGCCCCAAGCAGGAACGTCCCCGTCGACTCGATCTGGCCTGGCATTCCACCGAAACCAACGAATTCGGCCTGCACGAGATGGCCGAATGGCTTGAGGCCACCGGCGGCAACGAGCTGATGGAGGCCGTCAACCTGGGCACGCGCGGCCTGCAGGAGGCCCTGGACCTGCTGGAGTACGCGAACGTGCCCGGCGGCACCGAGCTGTCGGAACGTCGCCGCGCCAACGGCGCCGACAAGCCGTTCGATATCCGCATGTGGTGCCTGGGCAACGAGATGGACGGCCCGTGGCAGCTCGGCCACAAGTCCGCCGAGGACTACGGCATGCTCGCCGCCTCCGTGGCCGCCGGCATGCGCCAGATCGATCCGGACGTGGAACTGGTGGTGTGCGGCTCCTCCGCCCATGGCATGCCGACCTTCGGCAAGTGGGAGCAGACCGTTCTTGAGAAGACCTACGAGAACGTGAACTTCGTCTCCTGCCACGCCTACTACCAGCCGTTCTTCAAGGAGGACGGCACGCGCGACATGGCCAGCTTCCTGGCCTCCGGCGTGGATATGGACGGCTTCATCAAGGACGTGGCCGCCACCATCGACGCCACCAAGGCCCATCTGAAGAGCGCGCACGACGTGTACATCTCGTTCGATGAATGGAATGTCTGGTACCAAGGTGAGGAGCCGAGCAAGACCCCCGAGGGCATCGGCAACTGGCCGGTGGCCCCGCGTCTGCTGGAGGACATCTACACCGCCGCCGACGCCGTGGTGTTCGGCGATCTGATGATCACGCTGCTCAAGAACGCCGACCGCGTGCGCGCCGCCAGCCTGGCGCAGCTGGTCAATGTCATCGCCCCGATCATGACGGAGCCGGGCGGCCCGGCCTGGCGCCAGACCACGTTCCACCCGTTCTCCGTGACCGCGCGCCTGGCCAAGGGCGGCACCGTGCTGGAGCCGAAGCTGTCCGCCGGCACCGTGGATACGCCGCGCTATGGCGAGGTCGACGGCGTGAACGCCGTGGCCGTGCGCTGCGCCGACGGCTCGCTCGCCGTGTTTGCGGTGAACCGTTCGCTCGAGGCGACCGCCGAGTTCGAGATCAGGCTGCAGGACGGCGCGCAGCCGGCATCCGTCGAGGCGCAGACGCTGCACGACGACGATCTGTTCGCCGCGAATACGCTCTACGACCAGAACCGTGTGACCCCGCACGCCAACGGGTCGGCCATGTACGATGCCGAGTCCGGCGTGGTCCGCGTCTCCCTGCCGCCGGTGAGTTGGACCGCCCTGCACATCAAGTGACGCGATGGGCCGCGCGGTCCGTTCCGGAGAAGGACGGATCGCACGGCCCTTGCTTCCCGGGCCGGGCGGAAGGGACCGGACCGGCCGGGGAAAACGCGTTATGCTGGAATCAGACGGGCGTTCCGCCTGAACCGTGCGGAACATGCCCGATGGTGCGACGAGAGGGGTGCTGTGGCGAAACGGGTGACCATCACCGACGTGGCGCGCGAGACGGGCGTCTCCATCAAAACGGTGTCGAATGTGCTGAACAACACCGGCAGTATGCGCCCGGAGACGCGCCAGCGTGTCCAGGATGCCATCGAACGCCTCGGATACCGCGTTAACGTGTCCGCCCGCGCCATGAAAACCGGCGGCACGAAGCTCATCGGACTGGCCATCACCGATTTCTGCCAGCCGTTCATGCCCTATCTCGCCGACAGCATCGTGGCGGCGGCACGTTCCCGCGGGTACGCGGTGATCACCGATACCTACAACAGCGCCGGCGGCTTGGCGCAGGCGATCCCGGAGACGAAGAAGCTGGCCGCGGACGGCTGGATTTTCTTCATGGGCTCGCCGATCACGGATCGCACGATACTGCACCAGCCGTATCCGTTGGTGATTGTGGGCGATTACGATACGCAGGGACTGGCCGATTGGGTCACGATGCCGAACGTGGAGGCCGTACGCACCGCGGTGGGGGCGCTGCTGGATTCGGGATGCCGTAGGATCGCGTTGATCGGCGGCACCGCGGAGAACGCATGCCCGGATGCCGACCGCGAGTCGCGGCCCGAAACCACCAGCACGATGCGTACCCGCGGCTATGTGTTGGCCCATGAGGAGCGTGGCCTGCAGGTCGATTGGCGGCTGGTCCGTAACGCGGATTGGGTGCAGTCCGGCGGCCGCGATGCGGTGGCGGGGCTGTTGGACGATCCGGATGCGCCGCGTCCGGATGCGGTCATGTGCCTGAACGACGCGCTCGCCATCGGGGTGATTCATGAGCTGCAGCGGCGCGGCGTGCGCGTGCCGCAGGATATGCAGGTCATTGGGTTCGACAACGTGCCGGATGCCGAGTACTGCATGCCCGGATTGACGACGATCGACCCGCATGTGGATGATTACGCGCGACATGCCGTGGATATGCTGATCGCGCGCATCGAGGGGTCGGCGGATCCGTTCCGCACGTATGTGACCTCCTACGATCTGGTGCGTCGTGCCTCGACGTGTTGACGGCCCGGCGTTCGCCTGGACATGGGTCTGTGACGGGCTGCTGTCGCCTCTCCCGTGGCGTATTCCGGGAGAGGCGACATGCGGGCTAGGATCGGAGCAGCACCTCCGTCAGCGCTTGACGGACGGCGCTCGGCATATGCGAATCGGAGCAATCTTCCATGTCCGGCCCGCTGACGTGCTCGAGTGAATCCATCGTGGCCAATGCGTCGATGCCGTTCTCCGCTATGGCGGCATAAGCCTGTTCCTTGGTCAGATATCGCATTTCGGCATGCCGAAGGATGTCGAAGACGTCTTCCATGCGGGGATCGGGGGCCATCGTCGTGTCGCCGATGGTGACACGTATCTCGCTGCGGGTGGATACGTCGGCGACCGTTACCTGCAATGTGAGGGTTTCGGCATCATACCGGCGATCCGAATCGACGGATGCGCCGTCGGCCTGTACGGATATGTCGCTGTCGGTAATGCCTCGGAACAGGAAATCCCATGTTCTCCGGGCCGGCAGAGCGTGAACGTCTCCCTGGGCTGGCGATACCGTGAGTGCGGATGTGGCGCCGTCCTTGCGCCATCGATAGGTGATCGCGGTGGTCGCCGGGGTGATCTGCCGAGAGTAATGTCCCGAATCCTCCATCAGCGTGAAGTCGCCGTCCGCTCCGGGGAAGACGATGATCTCCAGATGCTGCGGGTTGTCGACGGAGTTGATGGAATCCCCCTCGGACAGGGGCTGCATCGGCACGATGCCGCCGGCCTTCGCGAACACGGGAATTCCGTCGAGCGGACGCCAGACGGTCATGCGCCGTCCGTTGGGCGAAGACGCGCTATACCGGCGCCCGGTGAAGAAGTCGAACCAGTCGCCCTGCGGCAGCCATACGTCGGCCTTGCCCCGTCGGGAGGATTTATCCATCGGTTCCGTGATGGGCGCGGCCAGCAGTTCGGTGCCGAACATGTATTCGTTGGGAACGTGGTATGCGGCGTCGATGTCGGGCGATCCCCAATACATGGGCTCCACCAGGGGAAGGCCTGTCCGGGATGCGCGCCAGTTCATGGTGTGGAGGTACGGAATCATGCGATGGCGCAGGCGGAGCGCATCGTCCATGATCGCACGGATCTCCGGGCGGAAGTTCCATGGTTCCTTGCCGGAGAACGGCGAGCAGCTGGAATGCAGGCGGTTGATCGGGCTGAACACGCCCAGCTGGTACCAGCGGGCTTCCAGCTCCTCGTCGCGGTAGCCGAACATGTGGCCGCCGATGTCATGGCTCCACCAGCCGTAACCGATGTTCGACGCGGTGGCCGTGAAATACGGCTGGAATCTCAACGACTCCCAGGTCACGATCGTGTCGCCGGAGAAGCCGACCGGATACCGCTGCGAGCCGGGGCCGGCGAACCGGGAGAGGATCAGCGGCCAGCGGCCGTCGCGCGCGGAATCGCAGTAGTGCATGTGGTTGAGCACCCACAGCGGGTCCAGGCCGGGCTGGCGGGTCACGCCGCCCTGCTGCCAGTCGATCCACCAGAAGTCGATGCCGTCGGCCTCCAGGTCGTGGTGCATGTCGAAGTAGGCCCTGACGAAGCGCGGGTCGGTCAGGTCGAACTCGACCGGCTCGCCGCTGTCCGGGGGAATCCCCATCGTTTTCGCCGCTGAAGGATAGCAGTCCTCGAACGCGCGGATGCCGTCGCGCGGATGCACGTTCAGGGAGACGTGGCAGCCGCGCTCGTGCAGATCCCCCAGAAAACGTTGCGGATCGGGGATCAGCTTGCGGTTCCAGGTGTAGCCGGTCCAGCCGGAGCCGTACTTGGGGTCGACGTCGTCCACCAGATGCCAGTCCATGTCGATCACCGAGGTGGTGAACGGGATGCCCTCGGACTTGAACCGATCCATCAATGCTACATACTCTTCGCTTGTGTAGCGGTGGAAACGACTCCACCAGTTGCCCAAGGCGTATCGGGGGAGTAGCGGCGACCTTCCCGAAAGACGGCAGAAATCGGCCACCGCATCGGCATAACGGTGGCCGTGCCCGAAGAAGTACAGGTCAATCCCGGCGTTCTTCCGGGGCTTGATGTCACCATTGTCGGCGAATAGGCAGGTGTTCGAATCGTCGAGAACCGACCAGCCGTCGCGGGAGACCACGCCATCGTTCAGGGGAATGGCGCCGTCGGCCCAATCGAGCGTGCGGGCCGTGCCTTTCATGTTGCCCTCCTGCGCATCGCCGAAATGCCAGGTATTGGTTTTGGTGTCTTTCACGCCTTTGACCACGATGCTGAGTCCCTCCTTGCTGAAGGGCCGCATGTCGTAGGTCAGACGTAGCGCGGTCGTTTCCACGGTCAGCAGACCGTCGGCGATCGAGGTGGAATATTCCGGGGGTGTGCCGAAATCGCGGTTGACGGCCATGAGCGTCGCATCATCGTTGAACTCGCCGGTGTCTGACCATTCCAGTCGTAGCAGCGAATCGGAGAGGACTCCGATTCTCCAGCAGTTCCCTGAAATGACGCCTTTGCTGTTCGTGAAAGGTTGGGTATTCATACGGATACACTCCTGTGTTTTCAGTGATTCTGTGCTAATAACATAGCATTTTTCAAAGAGAGTTTGCAACCGTGTGCAAAATATGCTATTTTAAAGACAAGAAGATTTTGGTCTTCGTTGCAATATGACGCTGCACATGGATTCAAGAATGAATCTTCTGCAGATATCGATCTCGGGGAGGAGATGCAGACAATGACCACTGTCGGAAAAGTGGTGCGCAGAGGGTGGGCGCTCTTCGCACTACCTACAGTGTTGTGTTTCGCGGTGTTCTTCGTCGTGCCGCTTGCCATGGGTATCTACCTGAGCTTTACCTCGTTCAGGACGGTGACCGATGCCAAGTGGGTGGGGCTGAAGAATTATGTGGATGCGCTTTCGGATCCCGAATTCGGAGCCGCGCTGTGGCGGTCGGTGCTGTTCACCATCGTGACGACCATCATCGTCAATGTCGTCTCGTTCCTGCTGGCCTATATGTTCACCAAGGCGATGCGCGGGGCGAATCTGTTCCGCTCGGTGTTCTTCATGCCGAACCTCATCGGCGGCATCGTGCTGGGCTATATCTGGCAGCTGCTGTTGAACGGCGTCCTCGCGCTGTGGGACCGTTCCCTGACCACGTCGGCGGTCTATGGCTTCTGGGGCATGGTCATTCTGATGTGCTGGCAGCAGATTGGCTATATGATGGTCATCTACGTTGCAGGCTTCCAAAGCCTGCCGACTGATCTGATCGAGGCCGCGCAGGTCGATGGCGCATCGAACGGTCAGATTATGCGCAGGATCATCATCCCGCTGATGATGCCGTCGGTGACGGTGTGCAGCTTCCTGACGGTGGCCAACGGATTCAAGATGTTCGACCAGAACCTGGCCCTGACCAACGGCGCGCCGTCAAACGCATCCGAAATGCTCGCGTTCAACATCTACCGCACCATGTACGGCCGCACCGGATTCGAGGGCGTCGCGCAGGCGAAGGCCGTCATCTTCTTCATCATCGTGGCTGTGGTCGCATTCATCCAGAACCGCATTACGACCAGCAAGGAGGTCGAGGCATGACCGACAAACTCAGGCACGGGCCGCTGTGGACGACCATTTTCGCCATCATCTCGCTGATATGGATCTATCCGATTGCGCTGGTCTTCATCAACTCCTTCAAAAAGCGCGTCTACATCTCCAAGGACGTGTTCAGCCTGCCGACCGGCGACACATTCGTCGGGTTGGAGAATTACGAGCGCGGCATAGAAAAGACGGATATCCTTCCGAGCTTCGGATGGACGATCATACTTACGCTTGGGTCCGTGGCGCTGATCCTGCTGTGCTGCTCCATGTGCGCATGGTGGATCGTCAGGGTCAACAACTGGGTCGCCAAGCTTATCTATCTCGCGTTTATCGCAAGCGTGGTGGTGCCCTTCCAGATGGTCATGTTCCCCCTCAGCAAGCTCACCGACACATTGGACCTCAACACGCCGTGGGGCATGTGGCTGGTGTATCTGGGATTCGGCGCGGGATTGCCGGTGTTCATCTTCACCGGCGTGATTAAGTCGATTCCCTCGGAGATCGAGGAGGCGGCCATGATCGATGGCGCCGGCTCCATCCGCACGTTCTTCACCATCGTCCTGCCGATGATGCGTCCGGCTCTTATCTCCGTGGCGATCCTGGAGACGATGTGGGTGTGGAACGACTTCCTGATGGCCTATCTGTGCCTGGATCTTCAACGGTTCAAGACGCTGTCCATCGCCATCCAGTACCTGAAGGGCGGATACGGATCCGTGGACATGGGCGCGATGATGGGCGCTCTGGTACTGGCGCTGCTGCCCATCCTGGTGTTCTACCTGTGCGGACAGAAGTACATCATCAAGGGCGTCACCGCTGGGGCGGTCAAGGGCTGAGCCCCAATCATTTCAAGAACCAATCGGTTCATCAAGGAAAGGAAAGAACCATGAAAACCAAGAAAATGATGGCGATCGTCGCCGCGGCCGTCATGGCGATGGGCGCGATGGCGGGGTGCGGATCCTCGTCGGCGGCCGATCCGGACAAAGGCAAGGTCTACTTCGTGAACAACAAGAAGGAGATCGTCGACCAGTTGGAGGATCTCGCCGATCAGTACACCAAGGAGACGGGCGTGCAGGTCAAGGTGCTCACGGCCGCCGACGGCTACGACAATACGCTGGCCTCCGAGTTGGCCAAGACCGAAGCCCCGACGATGTGGAGCATCACCGGCTACCCCAATTTCATCAAGTGGAAGGACTACATGGAGCCGGTCCAGGACTCCGCCGCCTTCAAGCTGCTGACCGACGAGGGCAAGGCCAACTCGTATCAAGTCGACGGCAACCACTACACGTTGCCGTACGCCGCGGAATGGTACGGCATCATCTATAACAAGAAGATCGTCAACGACTACGCCTCGAAGGACTATGCGGTCATCGACTCCGCCGACGATATCAAGGACTGGGATACGTTCAAGGCCGTGGTGGAGGACATGCAGGCCCATAAGGACGATCTCGGCATCGAAGGCGCCATGGCGACCCCCGGACTCGAATCTTCGGACCTGTACCGGTTCGCATCCCATATGACGCGTATTCCGCTGTTCTACGAATATAAGGACAACAACACCACGTTCATGCCTGAGATCAAGGGCACGTACGTGGACAACTACAAGGCCCTGTTCGACTTGGAGATGAACAACTGTCCGACCTCGCGCACGCTGTTGACCTCCAAGACGTATGAGGACGTGACCGCGGAGTTCTCGCTGGGAGAGGTGGCCTTCTACCCGAACGGCGTATGGGCCTACACGCAGGTCAAGGACAACGAGGTCGCCGATAAGGATCTGGGCATGCTGCCGTATTTCATGGGTATCCCCGGCGAGGAGAAGTACGGCCCCGCTGGCATCTACGACGCGTCCTGGGCCGTGAACAAGAACGCCAGCGAGAAGGACAAGCAGGCGACCTTCGACTTCATCGAGTGGCTGTTCAGTAGCGACGAAGGCAAGAAGGTCATGTCTCAGGATATGGGCTTCGCCGTGCCGAGCACCGCGTACGGAGATGAGGATCAGCCCGACAACCCGCTGACCGCCGCCGCCCGTAAGTACGAGACGAATGGCGTTCCGATGGTGAGGAGCTTCTCCACGCTTGACGCCTGGGGTGGAGACGTGCAGGACGCTCTTGTGGAGTACGCCAACCAAACCGGGAAGTGGGACGCCGTCGCCGACGCATACACCAATGGCTGGGCCAAGGAGTGGAAGACCTTCGAGGACACCAACGGTGTGCTGCCGGAGGCCACCACGTTGAATGGCGACGAGCAGTAAATCGTTCCTCCTCCCCATCCCCGAAGCGGGGCCGTATCCTCTCTACGGCCCCGCTTCCCCTATTCGGCGCCTATTCGTCGACGTCCCGCGGAGTCGCGGTGGTGGATCGGATGATCAGCTCGGCCGGATAGGTTCGGTACGGTTCGGAAATCGTCTTATGATTGATAAGATCGAGCAGTTTTTCCGCGACGTCGTGCCCCATCAATCGCGGCTGCTGGCGTATGGTGGTCAGTCCCAATTCCTGCGAGTAGGTTCCGTCATCGAAACCGGTGATCGAGATGTCGCCGGGAATCTTCAACCCGAATTCCCGTAAACGGCACATCAATGGTATGGCGATGCCGTCCTCTTGGCAGCAGATCGCGGTGGGCATGGGCTGCATATTGATCAATGTGTTGAAGGTCGACTGCAACGAATCGTCTCCGTCCGGAATAACCAGAACGTCGTCTTTGATATGGGCCTGCGCGCAGGCCTCCTTGAATCCCCTGATGCGCTGAGCCGCACTGAATGTCAGCAACGATTGCGGGTCCCTGCACACGTATGTGATGCGGCGATGCCTCAGGGACACCAGATGCCGGACGATAAGCCGCAGTCCATGCGCATCGTCGATGGCCGCCCATACCGACATGTTTTCGTTGGAGACGGTGTTGATGCCCGCAATGGGCACATTCATCGTTTTCAGGCGCGCGACCTCTCTGGAATCCACGTTGAACGAGGGGACTATCACTGCGTCCGCATTGCGTCGCGCCGGCAGAACGTCAAAGAAATCCGCCCTGCTTTTTACATTGTTGATGGGGTAGATGGAGATATCATAGCCGGCGGGATGAAAGACCATGTCGAGCCCTTCGAAGATGTTGCCTCCGAACCATGTCGTGACCGGGGTGCTCAGCAGTAGCGCGATACGGAAGCTCTGCCCGGACTTGAGCGCCATTGATGATCTGGAAACGGAGAAATTGAGCTCGGAGGCGGCTTGCAACACTCTGTTTCGAGTTTTTTCGGAGACAAGCTCCGGCCGTGTGAAGGCGCGCGAAACCGTGGACGCGGAGACATTCGCACGAATCGCGACGTCGTGAACAGAAGGTGTGGAGGTCATAATGCTCAATTATAGAAAGTTGTGCCCGATGTCTTGCGCAAATGTGGTCGGCCCGTCGTCGGGCGCGGTTTCAGTGCGTTGACTGCATGGTGTCACCGAGCCGGGACATGTCCAGGTAGCGGCGCGTGGACCATTGGTTGGCGGTGACGTAGCGGATGCGCGCGCAGACGAGCATGAGCGCGCTCCTGCCGTCGGGGAACGAGCCGACCACGCGCGTCCTGCGGCGGATCTCCCGGTTGAGCCGTTCGATCATGTTGTTCGTGCGGATCCGCCGCCGGTGCTCGACGGGGTAATCGTCGAGCAGGTAGGTGGTCGCCTCGCCGACGCCCTCCCTGAGGCATGAGGCCGCGGCCTTCAATCCCGTGGATTCCATCTGCGCGGCCACGCATTCGGCCTTCTCCAACGCGGATTCCCGGGATTCCATGGCGAATATGGCCTTGAGGGCGGCGGACGCCCATTCGCGGTGTGTCGGCGGCGTCTTCGAGAGCACGTTGCGCATGAAGTGGACCATGCACCGCTGATATCCGGCGTCCGGCAGCATCGCGTTCACGGTGGACACGAGCCCGGCGCACCGGTCGCCGACGACCAGGCGCACGCCTTTCAGCCCGCGTTCGATCAGGCTTCTGATGAACTGCTCCCAGCTGGCCTTGTCCTCCTTCATGCCCTCGGTCACGCCGATCACCTCACGATGCCCGGTGTCGTCCACGCCGATCGCGACCAGCACGCTCACGTTCTCGACCGACCCGCCCCAGGCGCGTTTGTGCCACACCCCGTCCACGAACAGATACGGGTACGAACGGTCCGTCAATGGGCGATTCCGCCATCGGTCGATGTCCTCGTACACCTTCTTGAGCTTGTCGCTCAACGTCTGGGAGGGCATGCGTTCTCCCCACAAAAGCCTGCTGATGTCGTCGACCTGACGCGTACTCACTCCCGCCAGGTACATGTCGATCAGCGCCTCCTCGACGCTCTCCTCCCTCCTGCGATATCGTTCGATGACCGCCGACTCGAACAGCGCGCCCTTGAGCTTCGGGACCTTCAGGGTCATGGTCCCGGCCTTCACGGTCAGGTTCCGCTCGTAGTGGCCGGCCCGGTACGCCCTGCGCTCCCCGGACCGCTCGTACCTGGCCGCGCCCGTGATCTCGTCGGCCTCCGCGTCCAGCATCGCGTTCAACAGCTGTTCGACCTTCTCCGACACCAACCGGTCCAGCTTCGTCTCGAGCATGTTCTCGTCGACCTGTAGAATCTGATTCGGCATGGTTCCGTCGCCTTCCTAAATAGGTTGATTTGGTTTGGCGACTGAAATCGTACCCGGACGACGGACCATGTCTCTCAACTCAAGCCTCAACCAAAATGCGCAACAAACCGGGCGTTATCAATCGGACACATTGGAGTCGGACAGGCTAAGCTGCATAGAACACCGCATCTAATCGGTTCGACACGCGCATTTCACTGCGCGACTGGACATTGACGTCCCTTTCGAGGTAATATCGAACCGGTTCGATACATACGTGAGTATGCAAATACGTAAACAACAAACAGGCAGATGCGCACGCAAATTGCACCCGCGCCCATGAGCCAAGGGAGGTCCCATGAAAAACAAAGTGCAACTCATCACATACGCCGATCGTCTCGGCGATGGCACTCTTAGCTCGATGACCGACATCCTGCGCA
>OLOI01002308.1_pt1 | contig 13993 bp, 11 predicted proteins | sample 1672131 | NCBI WGS metagenome assembly OLOI01 (sample SAMEA3136651, study PRJEB25190) | human gut metagenome | reverse complement strand
GAAATTATTGTATGAACTGCGGGAAATTTTATGATGCACAATATGTCAAAAAAAGCGAAGGTGTTCCGAAATGCTCCTGCGGGGGCGTCGTGAAACCAGATGTTGTCCTTTATGAAGAAGGTCTTGATGAGGAGACGATCCGGGGCGCTGTGGAGGCGATCGCGTCTGCGGATATGCTGCTTATCGGAGGCACGTCTCTCGTAGTTTATCCGGCAGCAGGATTTATCGATTATTTCAGAGGAAGCCGTCTTGCGGTGATCAATAAATCAGAAACGGCAAAAAATATCCGATCAGAACTGACGATTTCAGCTCCGATCGGAGAAATATTAAGCCGGATAAAAGTGTGATCAGTCAGATTCCCATCGTCCGGATGCGCCGCATGGGAGGACAAGTCCCGAATCAGTGACAGGAAGTCCGATTTCCTGCGACTCTACATGGCCGTTCCATGGCTTTAGTTCTGTCGAGATCATATACGTAAGTACAGCGGGTGCAAGCCCTGTCGTATAGGAATTGACAAGGAAAAAAAGGGCGTCTTTAGACAAGATCTTTGTGCAAAGTTTGATGAGCGGGTGGATCATATCTTCGATCTTCCATATTTCGCCTTTCGGACCGCGGCCATAAGACGGAGGATCCATGATGATCGCGTCATAAGTATTGCCGCGGCGGATCTCCCGTTCGACAAATTTTACACAATCATCGACAAGCCAGCGGATCGGAGCGTCTTTCAGCCCGGAAGACACTGCGTTTTCTTTCGCCCAGCCGACCATGCCTTTTGAGGCGTCCACATGGGTGACATGCGCTCCGGCGGCCGCTGCCGCAAGAGTTGCGCCGCCTGTATAGGCAAAAAGATTCAAAACTTTTACCGGGCGTCCCGCGTTTCGGATCTTTTCCGAAAACCAATCCCAGTTTGTCGCCTGTTCGGGAAAGAGTCCGGTATGTTTAAAACTAAATGGTTTCAAATTAAATGTAAGAGATCCATAGTGAATCTGCCACTGCTGAGGCAGACTGAAAAATTCCCATTCGCCGCCGCCTTTTTTACTGCGGTGGTAATGGCCGTTCATCTGTTTCCATCCTTTATGATTCTTTTTCGTGTTCCAGATTACCTGAGGATCGGGGCGAACAAGAAGATAATCTCCCCATCGTTCCAGTTTTTCTCCGTTAGAACAATCTATAACTTCATAATCTTTCCAGTTGTCTGCAATCCACATAATAATATCCTTTCTCCATACAGTGTGTGCGAATATAGCTATAGTTTACCACAAGCATGTACAACAGGAAAGCATAAAACAATCTAAATTGTAACAGTTCAGCCATGCAGCGCGGTTTTACGAATGCACAGGCTGAGCTTTTACTGTCTGTGGATTTCGTCAACTTGAATTTTCAAAGTGAAATACGGCATGATTCATGATACAATATAAAATAAGAAATAAAATTTTGAGGGAGATGTCTTATGGTGAAAATGACAGTAGATGCAATGGGAGAGCACTGTCCGATTCCGGTAGTGAAAACAAAAAAAGCGCTTGGAAAATTACAGGGAGCAGGACAGATAGAAGTGCTTGTAGATAACGAGACGGCAATGAAAAATGTCATGAAGATGGCAAAAAGCAGCGGCGCGTCAGCGGAATCGGAAAAGATCAGCGACCGGGAATACAAAGTGATGATTACGGTAGAAGAGAAGAACGCGGCTGTATCAGAAAGCGATCAAAAAGGACAGACCGCAGGAAAAGAAAGCCGGGCGCAGGCAGAAGGCGGGGGGAAAGAAGCAGGCGAATCGGATCACAATCCGGCAGCAGAAAATGGAAGTAACAGTAGTGCGCAGGGGATGAACAAAGTGCAGTTATCATCTGCGGGATGCGCGACATGTATCGGAACGGTCGTTGCGGTTTCTTCTGATAAAATGGGAAGCGGAAATGATGAGCTGGGCGCAGTTTTAATGAAGAGTTTCTTTTTTGCGGAGACGCAGCTTGATACGCTTCCGGATAAAATCCTTTTTTACAACGGAGGCGCGAAACTTACGGTGGAAGGTTCGGACTGCCTAGAAGATATCAGGATTTTGGAAAAAGAAGGCGTCGAGATACTGACGTGTGGCACATGTCTTGACTTTTACGGATTAAAGGAAAAACTGGCAGTCGGAGCAGTGACAAATATGTATACGATTGCAGAAATTCTTCAAAACGCAGTCAGCGTTGTTTCTCCGTAACGACAGGAGAAGGACATAAGGAAAAATATTTATTATGGGTGAAAAAGAAAGAATGGCAAAAAGTATAAACGGATAGATAAAAGTGTAAGGACAGTATTGCAAAAGTTTGATACAATACGATAACAGCTCATAGGAAAGCGGCATGTTTTGTCCCGAAATGCAGCTTTTGAGTTGAGTAAGTTTACATGGGGAAAAGGAAAACAAAAATACAGATATCCCCTACATAATAAGGAGGTATTAAGACAAATGAAAAAGACCAAAAAACTGGTAATGTCATGGCTGCTTGCCTTTTGCTGTGTCATCACTTTGGTTGCGCCGTCTGTCGTAAATGCGGCAGCAGATGATTTCGAGATCATCGATGATACAGACGCACGTTTTGTATATTCAGACGGTAATGCAAATAACGGCGGATGGGAATCGGCGGGAGCGGGCGACGCTTCCGTTACAGAGCACTGGAGCAACACGGCAGGCGCGACATTGGACATTACATTCAACGGAACAAAACTGGAGCTTTACGGTAAAAAAGCTGCAAATCATGCAATGTTCAGCGTGAGCATTGACGGAAGCGAGGCAGTAGAATGCGACGCCTATGCCGCAGTGACAGAACCGGAGGCAAAATTGTTTGAAAGCAAAACGCTTGCGGCAGGAAATCATACAGCTCATATCACAGTTTTAGAAAAAAGAAATGAAGCTTCTACAGGGACAGGAAGCGTTTATGGCGTACAGTTTGTGTATGCAAAAGCATTTGAGGCAGAGATTGCCGAGCCGGAATTTCCGGGATATACAGAAGTTGACGATGCTGTTTTTACAACAAATCATGAGCCCTTCAAGATCCAGTACGAGCCGGCAGGCGCTTGGACTGCGGGAAGCGGCAACGGAAATTTGTTTTATAACGGAACAGAGCATTACAGCGCAAAAGGCGTTGATGTGTCTTATGAGATGATCTTTACTGGAACCGGAGTAGAGATCCATGCCAGCAAAAATACAGTTCATATGAACTGCGACGTTTATATCGACGATGTGAAAGTCGGAGAACTGGCGGCACAAAATGCCGGAGCAATGCACAAACAGAAATTATTTGAGAAAAAAGATCTTGCGAATACAAAGCATACGCTTCGTGTCGTTCCGAAAGAGGGAGAAAGCATTGAAGGCAAAGTAATACAGCTTGATAAGATCGTTGTTTTTCACGATGAAATTACTGTGCCTGATTCGATCGTATTGAACCGGACGGAGCTGACGATGACACCCGGCGCTTCATCAGAGCTTACGGCGTCTGTCATTCCGTGGAATGCAAATGCGAAGCTTGTGTGGACAAGCAGCGACAGCAGTGTTGTAGAAGTAAACGATGGAAAACTGACTGCAAAAGAGATCGATGTGAAAAAGACAGTTACTGTCACAGCGGCAAGCGCTGAAGACAACAGTGTTTTAGCAGAAGCTAAGATTACAGTCGATCCGGCTCTGGCATTTATGAACGCATATGTAGGCAATGAAAAACTCTTAGAGACAGAGCTTGATTATGATAAGCTGAAAGCAGGAAACGGAAGCGTTTATAACGGAACAGCCTGGTTGAATGATGAACTGAATTCTAAAATTGTCGTGACGACAGAAAAAGACGTTCACAATGTTCAGGTTACAGCAAGTGATTTCAAGAATGAAAAGGGACAGGTTTTGTCAAAAGACAATATTGATATTAAATGGCTCAAAGAAATTGCGGCAAAAGAAGGACGTAACGCACAGGGGCAGACAAAAAATTATCCGGATGTGATCTACAAAGGCGGGAAGAAAGATATCGATGCACAAGATGTACAGTTTGCATGGGTAAATATCACGATTCCGAAAGATACAGCGGCAGGAAATTATACAGGTACGATTACGGTTTCGGCGGACGAATTAGACAAGCCGTTCGAGCTTACGTACAACATCGAAGTGCTGAACCTTGTACAGCCGGCGCCGGAGGCAACAGAACTGCAAGTTTGGCAGCATCCGTTTTCAGTTGCGAATTATTATTTAGGTTTAGGTGAAAATCCGTCGGGCGGCATCACAAACGAGGTGCGGGAAGATTTCTATTTTACAGAAAAACATTTTAATTTGATGAGAGACTCGATCAAAGAGTATGTTTCGATCGGAGGTCATGACGTAGTTGCCAATGTCGTAGAAGAGGCATGGAATCATCAGTCATATTATAACGATCTTTCGATGGTAAAATGGACGAAGAAAGCGGACGGAACATGGGAATTTGATTATGATTGGTATGATGCATGGATCAATTTCATGATCGAGTGCAAAGTTTTAGATCCTGCAAACGGAATCGGACAGATCAAGTGTTACAGTATCGTTCCGTGGAACAATCAGATCGCTTACTATGATGAAGCGCAGGGTAAAGTAGTGAAAGAATCACACAATCCGGGAACTGCAAAGTGGAAAGAGATGTGGGAACCGTTCTTAAAAGATTTTATGGAACATTCCAAAAAAATGGGATGGTTTGACATCACTTATATTTCAATGGACGAAAGAGGGCTCGATCAGCTTGAACCAGCGGTTGAGATGATCGAATCAGTGAAAGACGAAGATGGAAACCACTTTAAGATCTCTTCGGCGCTGAACTATGCAGCTCCGGAATATTATGAGTTTACAGACCGTATCGATGATATTTCGATCAATCTCGGAAACACAGGAAACGTACAGCAGATGAACGATCTGTCAGATCACCGCAGAGACTTAGGTCTGACGACAACGATGTACACATGTACGGGAGATTATCCGAGTAACTTTATGATCAGTGATCCGGGCGACAACTATTGGGATATCTGGTACACGATGACATTAGGAACAGACGGCTATATGCGTTGGGCATGGGATAACTATGTATACGATATGCACGGCGATGCAACTTACCGTTACTGGGAGCCGGGCGACGGATGGTTCATTTATCCGATGGAAAGAGAAGCGGTAGGAGAGGACTTTAACGCTTCCTTCTACAGCACACCGCGTTATGAATTGTTCAAACAAGGTATCCGTGATGTGGCAAAAGCAAAATATCTGTTGAACAGTGAAAGCGCGACAGCAGAAGAAAAAACAGAATTGACAGATGTTGTAGAGCATTTGGCAAAACCGCAGAAAGGAACATATCAAGGTTCTGCGGTGGCGGCATCCGAAAAAGACCGTATGCTCGTTCATTCTGAAACAGAGCGCGCTTTAGATGCGACAAACGCGCTGGCAAGAAACGTTGCGGAGAGGGAGAACCCGAATCCGAAGCCGGAAAGCGCAGATAAAACAGCGCTTAATGCGGCGATTAAAGATGCAGAAGCTTTGAAAAAAGAAGATTACACAGCAGAAAGTTGGAAAGCGTTTGAGACGGCGTTGAATGCGGCAAAAGAAACAGCGGCTGATAAAGATGCAGCTCAGACAGAAGTAGACAACGCATTAAACGTATTGAATGCGGCAGTTGCTAAACTTGAGAAGGTGAAAGATCCGAATCAGCAGCAGCCGGTTCAACCACAGCCGGAGCAGACAAAACCGGATAAGACGACTCCTCAGACAGGAGATCGGACAAACGCAGCGCTTCTGTTTGGATGCGCAGTTCTTTCGGGAGCAGGTGTGTTCTTTGCATATCGCAGACGCAGAACAATAAAATAATCGTTTTCTAAAGTAGATTTCGGAAAACAGAGGAAAAGAACGAAAGAGTCGGAGACGGATCTTTCGTTCTTTTTGTAACGGTGGAGGGATGAAGTCCGAAAGATTCTTTTTTGGTCTGCTTTAGAAATCTACAAAACAGTTGTTAAACAGGTAGATTTGAGTCATAATAAAAACGACTATTATGGATTTTTTCGGAGGAAGAAGAGATGAGGAAGATGGAGAAGATTCATTTAACACAATTTGCAAAACACGGCGGCTGTGCTGCAAAAGTCGGTCCTGATACGCTTGGGAAAGTGCTTGGGAGGCTTCCGAAGTTTCATGAGGACAACCTGCTTGTCGGTTTTGAAACTTCGGATGACGCGGCCGTATATAAGCTTTCGGACGATACGGCAGTGATACAGACACTGGATTTTTTTACGCCTGTAGTAGACGATCCCTATACGTTCGGACAGATTGCGGCTGCGAATGCGCTAAGCGACGTATATGCGATGGGAGGAGAACCGAAGATCGCGTTGAATATCGTCTGTTTTCCCGGGGAACTGGATCCGGATTATTTAGGGGAAATTCTGCAAGGAGGCGCGGAAAAGGTTCTTGAATCGGGAGCTGTCCTTGTTGGAGGACATTCGATACAAGATGACGTTCCGAAATACGGACTGTCGGTTATGGGACTTGTTCATCCGAATCGCATCTATAAAAACTTCGGATGTAAAAAAGGAGATGTTCTGATCCTTACGAAACAACTGGGAAGCGGAATCGTCAATACGGCGGTCAAAGCACAGATGGCTTCGGAAGCTGCCGGGAAAGAAGCGGTTGCCGTGATGACGCAGTTAAACAAAAAGGCAAGGGAAATACTGGACAAGTTTACGATCCATGCATGTACAGACGTTACCGGGTTCGGGCTTCTCGGACATTGCGGGGAAATGGCTTCGGCGAGCAGAGCGAAGATAGAGCTTTGGCCAAAAGATATCGCCTATATTGAAGGGGCAAAGGAATATGCGCAGATGGGACTTATTCCCGGGGGAGCATATCGCAACAGAAATCATGTCGCACAGCTTCTTGAAGCGGGAAATACCGATGAGATGTATGTAGATCTGCTCAGTGACCCGCAGACTTCCGGCGGTTTGCTGGCGGCAGTTCCGGAAGAAGAAAAAGATGCGATTTTGGAAGAATTTGATAAAGCACAGATGGAAACAAAAGTGTCGGTTGTCGGAAAAGTAATAGACTCCGAATGTGAAGAAGCAAAAATATATATCCGCTAATATAGGAGGAGAGACAAAATGATTTATCTGGATAATGCCGCTACGACTTTGCACAAACCAAAGGAAGTACAGGAAGCTGTTATAGCGGCGTTTGGGCAGATGGGAAATTCCGGAAGAGGGGCATCGGAGCCGGCGCTTAAGGCATTGGGAACAGTCTACGATGCAAGAGAAGCGCTGGCACGGCTTTTTCATGCCGAAAATGCGAGTGAGATTGTGTTTACCGCAAATTCTACAGAGGCGCTGAATATTGTAATCAAGGGAATACTCGATCCGGGAGATCATGTCATCACAACGGTGCTGGAACATAATTCCGTGCTGCGCCCGCTGTATGAATGCCGCAGGAAAGGTGCGGAGATGACAATTCTTACATGCGACGAATATGCTAACATTTCATATGAAGAGATGGAAAAGGCAGTCAGAAAAAATACACGGGCGATCATATGTACTCATGCGTCAAATATGACCGGAAATATGATCTCTTTGGAGAGTGTCGGAAAGATTGCGGCAAAGTATGGTATTCTCTTTATTGTTGACGCTTCCCAAACCGCGGGAGTATGGGAGATCGATGTACAAAAATATGGGATTTCCGTCCTTTGTTTTACCGGACATAAAGGACTGATGGGACCGCAGGGAACAGGTGGTATGTATGTAAAAAGCGGGGTAAAGATCCGTCCGCTTTTGTCAGGCGGCAGCGGGATAGATTCTTATAATATGCATCATCCGTCGCAGATGCCGGAAGCGCTTGAAGCCGGGACGCTGAACGGTCACGGGATCGCGGGACTTCGGGCGGCATTGTCATTTTTGGAAAGAGAAGGGATGGAACGCCTGCGGAAAAGAGAACTGGAGCTGATGCGCCGTTTTTATAACGGAGTCGCTGAAATTCCGAATGTGAAAGTGTACGGAGACTTTCGGACGGACAGAAGGGCAGCCATCGTTTCTTTGAATATCGGCGATTATGATTCGGCAGAGATAAGCGATGAATTAAGCGGCAGATATGGGATCGTTACGCGGTCCGGAGCGCATTGTGCGCCGTTGATGCATGAAGCGCTTGGAACAAAGATACAGGGTGCGGTCAGATTCAGTTTTTCCCATTATAATACGGAAGAGGAAATTGACGAGGCAATCCGCGCCGTAAAAGAGCTTGCTGAGGAATAAGAAGAACAGGCGCGGGGCAAGGTGTTATGGAATCATAAGAAACGGGGGAGAAGATGAAAAAACGAGAGAAAAAAATTGTGATCACTTTTCATACGACAACGGATGCGATGGCAATGGAACGGTACTGTAAAAAGAGAAAAGAACCGGGCAGACTGATTCCTGTTCCGGGTACGATCTCGGCCGGATGCGGACTTGCATGGTGCGTTCTGCCGCAAGAGAGGGAACATCTTTTGAAAGTGATGGAGGAGGGGGATATAACTCCGCAGGCTGTGCATGAATGTATGTTATAAAATATCACAGTTCTACCACAAAAGATTCACATAGGTTTGATATCGTCTTAAACAAATATATTGTATGAAATATGTGGAAATAAGATTAAAGTATATTGAAAAAGTATATGTCACAGATAGAGGGGAGTGCAGAAATCCACAGAAAGAATACAAAGTTAGGAGGATATCATTTTGATAGAAGTAAAAAATTTGGTAAAAAAATATGGAAATCATTTAGCCGTAGATCACCTGGACTTTCAGATTAAGCCGGGAATGGTTTACGGTTTTTTGGGTCCTAACGGAGCAGGAAAAACGACCCTGTTCCGCCTGATGCTGGACTTGCTGAAAGCCGACGGAGGCAGTGTACATATCGGAAACATCGATGTGAGCTGGAGTGAGGAATGGAAAAATATAACGGGAGCTTTCATTGACGAAGGTTTCCTGATAGATTATCTTACCCCCGAAGAATATTTCTACTTTGTAGGAAAAATGTACGGACTAACAAAAGAAGAAGTAGATAAACGTGTCGCTAGGTTTGAACGTTTTATGAATGGCGAAGTCATCGGACAAAAAAAACTGATTCGTAACTATTCGGCAGGCAACAAACAGAAAATAGGTATCATTTCGGCTATGCTGCACCAACCGCAGGTACTGGTTCTAGATGAACCGTTCAACTTTCTGGACCCTAGTTCGCAGTCCATTATCAAGCATTTACTGAAAGCTTATAATGAAGAAACCGGAGCCACCATACTGGTATCCAGCCATAATCTGAACCACACAGTAGATATATGCCCACGCATCGCTCTGTTGGAAAACGGAAAGATTATCCGAGATATTGACAATAAAGGGAATTCCGCCGAAAAGGAATTAGAGGACTATTTTAATGTAACAGAATGAAAAAACTACTATTCCATTTGCTGGTATTAGGTACACTGGCCATGTTGTTGGTTTCATGCGGTACCTCTGCCCCACGTTATAACTACAAAGAACTGGCGCGTGCCTCCATCCGTCTGAATATGGATATTGACATGAAAGACAATCACCAACTGTACGTAGAATCAGCAGCATGGCTGGGAGTCCCCTACCGTGGCGGTGGTAACAGCAAACGGGGAGTGGACTGTTCCGGACTGACTTCACATTTATATAAAAAGGTATACCACAAAAAATTGAAACGTAATTCGGATGACCAACGTACCCAAGATTGCCATAAAGTAAGTAAGAGAAACTTGCGCGAAGGAGATTTGGTATTCTTCCATAACGGCAGAAAAAAACGGATTGCCAGTCATGTAGGTATTTATTTGAAAGATAATAAGTTCATCCATGCCAGTACCAGCCGGGGAGTCATAATCAGCAGCCTGAATGAAGATTATTACCGTAAACACTGGTTAAGTGGAGGCCGTCCTTGACAAGATCCTTGCGGACAATATATTCATTACACTAAAATGAATTTAATTTGAAAGAATGAAATACACAACATACCTTTTTGATTTTGATTACACACTAGCCGATTCTTCACGCGGCATCGTTATCTGCTTTCGTAATGTACTGGAACGCCATGGGCATACGGGCATCAGTGATGAAGCCATAAAACGCACCATTGGAAAAACACTGGAAGATTCATTCAGTATTTTGAGCGGAATCACTACTCCCGAAACATTAGCCGAATATAAAAAAGAATATGTAAAGGAAGCAGATACATACATGACTGTCAACACTTTCTTTTTTCCTGAAACGGTTACCGTGCTGAAAACACTGAAAAGCCAAGGTGCCCAAATAGGTATCATTTCCACTAAATTCCGTTTTCGTATCCGCGAAATGGTAGACCAACATTTTCCGAAAGATTTTTTTGACATTATTATCGGAGGAGAGGATGTAAAGCAAGCCAAGCCAGATCCTCAAGGTATAAAAAAAGCACTACGCCGACTGCATCGCCAGAAAAACGAAACACTCTACATCGGTGACAGCACAGTGGACGCAGAAACCGCCCAAGCAGCCAAAGTAGACTTCGTAGGTGTGCTCAATGGCATGACAACCCGCGAAGAACTGATGGTCTACCCACACCGGCAAATACTAGACAATCTTTCGTTACTTCCATTAATTCATAAATTCACCCCTTACGAACCAGACAAACATTTTCCGGAAAAGTTCTTTTATTCTTCCTGTTTTCCCCAAAAAATAGTAGCCTTCTACAAACTGCTCCATCAAAAACAAATAAGAGGGAAACATGAAATAAAAGAAAATCCGACATGTTGCGTCTGTAAGAACTGCAGAAACACGTTTCAAGGAAATTATTGTCCCCATTGCGGACAAAACCGCCACACGCCACGTTTTACCATACGAAATGCCTTTCAGAATATTTTAAGTGGGTTCTTTAACATAGACCATGGTTTCAGCCGTAACCTGATAGAACTACTCTACCGACCAGGATACATGATACGGGATTATCTGAAGGGAAAACGTGTACATTACTATAAACCATTTCAAACCTTGTTCGTTCTGGCTGCTCTATACATCATGGGCGTACAACTCATTGACCCGGCAGCGATAAAACTATCGGAAAAGGAAATGGAAGAAGAGCCTACTATCGCCAGCCTGATGGACGACATCAAGTACCAACAGGAACAGACATCAGACAGTTGTACCAAATATTATCTAGGACAAAGTATTACCTATGCAGACAGTGCACAGTGGGCCCAAACTCACAGTTTATCAGAATCAATACAAGCACAAATCGATGCAAAATTCAGCAATCAAGACCCCAATGAGCTAAAAAAAGAAATAAGCAAACAAATAAAAAAGGAGCTTAAACAAAAAATAAAAGCAAAAAACGGCGAGATTGATGACTGGAGAGGTCTGATGAAAGAAATTGGTACGACTTTGGCAAGACAAGATAGCTTACGGATGGCCACTTTAGGAAGAGAAGCCAACAAACAAGACTCAACCATATCGGAAATAAGAAAAAACATATTGGCAAACATGGCCCAACAAGATAATCCCTATGAAGATCAAGATATCTGGAATGATTTGAGCGAAGCCGGAAGTGAAATGAAAAATGTCTTTAACGAAATGACTAACAATTATTTCACAGAAAATAGCTTTCTCTCTGCAGTCGGTAACCTGATGAAAAGTTGGATACATGGCAACAAAGCCTTCAGCATCCTTGCTCTGCTCCCTCTTTTTACAATAAGCACCCGGTTAAGCTTCTGCCGGACCTCTATCGGACGTAGACTAAATCTGACGGAAAACTTTTTTGCACAAGTTTATATAGCCTGCCAAATCTTATGGATTTCTTTACTGATCCTGCCATTTACCGGAACAGCACATTTGAATGATATTTTTGATTTAAGTTACAAAGCAATCTTTATATTATTTGTCTGGGATTACCGCCAACTGTTCGGACTTTCCTGGTGGAAAAGCTTCTGCCGTACAATAATCATGTTTTGGTATTGCTTTTTGGGACTGTTGCTAGTCTGTTCTATCATTATAGGCATCATTGTATTGATAGCCTATATTATACAATGGGGTAAATAAAAGTACAATCACACAAACCTTATTTATACAATCGCGCATCCACAAAATGCAATATGAATAAAAACATTGAGTACAAGAAAAAAGAAGATGTTTTTTCTTTGCAGATATAAATAAATATAGTAATTTTGTGCCCGATTTAGTCCGATGAGGTAGAAAAGTGAAGGCAGTGATGCATTCCACCTTACGGAGAAAACCGTTTAATATTATAAAAAGATGTACGTAATTGTAGAAATTAACGGTCAGCAATTCAAAGCAGAAGCTGGTCAGAAGTTGTTCGTTCACCACATCGAAGGTGCAGAAAACGGTTCAACAGTAGAATTTGAAAAAGTTCTTTTGGTAGACAAAGACGGAAACGTAACTGTAGGTGCTCCGACTGTAGAAGGTGCTAAAGTTGTTTGCCAGGTTGTTTCAAACTTGGTTAAAGGTGACAAAGTTCTTGTTTTCCACAAGAAAAGAAGAAAAGGCTATCGCAAACTGAACGGTCACCGTCAGCAATTCACAGAGTTAACAATTAAGGAAGTAGTAGCTTAATCAATTAAAAAGTAAGAAGAAATGGCACATAAGAAAGGTGTCGGTAGTTCTAAGAACGGCCGCGAATCACAGAGCAAGAGATTAGGCGTTAAGATATTTGGTGGCGAAGCTTGCAAAGCAGGTAACATCATCGTTCGTCAAAGAGGTACTGAATTCCACCCGGGTGACAACATCGGTATGGGTAAAGACCACACTCTTTTCGCTTTAGTAGATGGTACAGTATGTTTCAAAGTAGGTCGCAATGACAGAAGATCTGTTTCTGTTGTTCCGGCTGTAGAAGCATAATCAGTTACAAAATAAAAAAATTGAAAGACTCTTCATTCCTTGAAGAGTCTTTTCTTTTAGAATACCCTGAACACTAAAACCTTACCTTCAGTTCGGATTATAAAATGCCTGGCCAATGCCTCATTCAAAGTCCCTTGCCACCAATTGGTAAACACAGACAAAGGATAAGCCAACCCTTCGGCAGATAAAGCCGTACTATTCATATTAAAAACAGAAATCTGCTGACCGATATAAGATTCAAACATACTGTCCTCCCTTATGGGAACAAAAATACCATAATCAGTCATCATACTAACCTCCGCCTGCTCCATATAATCCGCCAGCAAGCTGACATTCCCTATTGTATGATCTTCTCTTTTTCCTGTAGCCCCCATGATAGTAATACGCTTCCTCTCCTGTGACAGGCAGAAGCGAAATGCCTTACTCAAATCATTTGTTTCCTGCTCTGCCTCACTATGAATCAACGAAGCATATCGCTCTTTAATATCCGGCAATAAAGAATCGCCATCGCCAACAATGGCTTCCGGCATTCTACCTGAACGAATATAAGTATTTGCTGCCCCGTCACAACAAACCACATAAGGACACTGCCTCAACCACTCCAGTGCCAACGGATGGGAAGGGAAATCACCATCAGCCAGAATAATTGTTTCCGGCACGTCACATCCTATCGGTAATTTATACTCTTTCATAAGATAAATTCATTAATTGTTTCCACTTCAAATAACCGAAACAAGCGATTACCGCATAAAGTCCATACAAAAAAGAAGTGAAATATAAATCTTTGTAAATATAGATACCACAAGAAACAGCATCAACAACCAGCCATGCCAACCATTGTTCCACATATTTATGTGCAAGCATCCACATGGCAATAATACTAAGTGCTGTTGTAAAACTATCCCACCAGGGCACCGTACTATCTGTACAAGTTTCGAGAATAATCCCTATCAGCACAAACACCACAAGCAGCACAACAAACATAGGCAACAGCAGCTTAGACGGTGTGCCGGAAACAGGCTTCTCCCCTTTATCCGGCGTATGGCGCAACCACATCCACCAACCATAAATTCCAGCCAACAAATAATAGATACTGATAACAGAATCGGCATACAGACCCACTTGAT
>OLOI01002302.1_pt1 | contig 14010 bp, 9 predicted proteins | sample 1672131 | NCBI WGS metagenome assembly OLOI01 (sample SAMEA3136651, study PRJEB25190) | human gut metagenome | reverse complement strand
CAACTGATGGTGTTGTTCTTGCGCCTTCTGTATTAGCGATAACTGTTGGCTGTCCACCTTCCATTACGGCTACACAGCTGTTTGTTGTACCTAAGTCAATACCAATAATCTTTCCCATGATTTTTTCCTCCTGTTTTAGTCTGTATCTGTTAAAATAAAGTTTGTTGTCAGTTAGTTTGCAACCTTTACCATACTGTGGCGTACTACGAAATCCTTGTAGGTGTAGCCCTTCTGAAATTCTTCCACCACGATGTTCTCTCCAACCTCTTCATCCTCCACATGCATCACTGCATTATGGAAATCCGGGTTGAATTCCTTTCCCACTGCTTCGATCGGCTTCACACCAAGCTCATCCAGTGTTGTGGTAAGCTGCTTGTAGATCATTTTCATTCCATCTGCAAAAGCATCGCCTTCCTGTGCCTGTGCAAGACCTCTTTCGAAGTTATCCACAACCGGCAGGATCTTTTCAACGATCTCTTTTGCGCCGATGATGTACATGCTGGATTTTTCTTTTTCCGTTCTTTTACGGAAATTATCAAATTCAGCCATGGTACGCTTCAGGCGATCGGTAAGTTCCTCCACCTTCTGCTCAGATTTATCTTTTTTCTTCTTTCCGAAAAAGGAAGTTTTTGATTTTTCTTCTTTTTTATCCTCTGAGGCAGCTTCTTCGCCTGGAGTATTGTTTTCTTCCTCCGGCAGATCTTCTCCCTCCGGTGTCAGGTTTTCTTCTTCCTGATCTCCGTCAGTTACGGGGATTTCCTTCTCCGCTTCCTGCTCTTCGGATGTTTTCTTTGTTTCCTCCGACACTTTTTTTCTACCGCCTTTCTAAGTTTTCTTCTTTTTCAAAACGTCATCCAGATGATTCTTCAGTTCCTTCAGACTGTCCACTACATTCTCATAATCCATTCGTTTGGGACCGATGATCCCGATGGTTCCGTACATTCCGTCTCCCAGTTCATATCTGGCAGTTACAATGCTGCAGTCCTTCATGGTCTGGATCGGCATCTCATCACCGATGTAAACCTGGATTCCTGTATTCTCTCCATCTGACATCTGTTCTTTTACAAGATCGGCAAGTTCATGCTTCTCCTCAAATGCGGAGATCAGCTCCGTTGCCTTCTCTTTATCGGCAAGCTCCGGATACTTGAAGATGTTAGTTGCACCTGAAGTATAGATCTCCATATCTTCCTCTTCCACATGAATGGTGGCTGCCACTGCATCCAGAACCGTTGCCACCACACCGCTGTGGCTGCCTGCCTGTTCCTTCAGTCTGGCGATCATCCCAAGGTTGATATCCTGGATCGGGATCCCATTGAGATTGGTGTTAAGAAGAAGATTCAGTTTCAGGATCGTCTGGTCGTCCATTTCCTCATCCAGATTGATGATCTGGTTCCGGACTGTATTGTTGTCACTGACAACCACTGCCACAAGCTGAAGCTCGCTCATTCTCGACAGCTGGATGAACTTGATCTTGTTGCCGCTGTACTGCGGAACGGAAACCATGGTAGCATAGTTGGTATTGGAAGCAAGAACCTTCGCAACCTTCTTAAGCACCTTATCCATCTTATCTGTCTTCTCAATGATCAGATCTCGCAGCTCTGCAACCTCTGCTTCCTTCTCCTTCATCAGCTCATTGACGTAAAGTCTGTAGCCTTTATCTGAAGGAATCCTTCCTGCTGAGGTATGAGGCTGGACGATATAGCCCATATCTGTCAGGTCTGACATTTCATTTCGGATCGTTGCGGAACTTACATTGAGATCCGCATACTTGGAAATGGTTCTGGATCCAACCGGTTCTCCGGTCTCCATATAGGTCTTGATGATTGCCTGTAATATTTTTCGTTTGCGCTCACTCAACACCTCCTCCATGAAGCCATCTCCTTTCCTTTTGTTTTTCCTGACGGATGTTGATTCTTTTTTTATATCTGTTAGCACTCATTTTAGTGGAGTGCTAACATCTACAGTCTTTAAGATATCACCATGTAAAATATTTGTCAATATGTTTTGAAAAAAAGTTCTTATTTTTTCAAAACAAAAAAAGCATCAGTACGATGCTTTTTTGTAATACTGGTCTATGCAGTTCTGTGCCCCGGCAAAAAATTCCGCTTCTGTTTTCTGTCCCAGCACATATTTCTGAAATTCCGTTCCCATGGACGAAACAGCTTCTATGGAATCGGCACACAGTGGTCTTGCCTTCAGCTTATAATCTTTCAGATATTGCCGGATCATTTCAATGCCATCCAGATCAAAATTCTTATCCTCGATCACATCCAGTCTTGCCGGACACATTTTTGTCAGCTGTCCGTAATTTTTACTGGCCTCATATCCGGACACATACTGAAGGAACTTCAGAGCTGCTTCTTTATGATCAGAATTTTTATTCAGTACATACTGCCAGGTTGCGATATTGGTCACCTTCTCGTCAAATTTCGGAAATGGTGCCATATGGATCTTATCTTTTCCATACACGCCTGCATTCTGAAAAGTACTCAACACACCGGTATACATAAACATACATCCATACTGGCCGTTTATAAATTTTTCATTCAGCTGGTCATGCTGGTCGATCAGATTCTCCTCTGATATCATCCCTGTATCCAGCATTCGCTTCATATATTCTGCCGCTTCTCTTGTTTTCGGATCCGTCCAGTCTGTATAATCTCCTCCGAAAAAATCGACATACTCGCTGATACTATTATATATGTAAGAAATCTCCCATGCATCCCCATATGCATATTTTCCCGTATTCTGAAGCTTTTTCTGAAGGATCTCAAGATCACTGAGACAGGAGAGTCTGTCCAGACCAGCCTGATCCAGCAATTCCTGGTTCACCCAGAATGCCATGATATCCATCCTGAACGGTACCGAAAAAATATGTCCGTCTGACATGCATATTTCTTTCAGGTATTCCTGCAGAAAATTCGCCGCTGTCTCCTCTGTCATAACCGTATCTTCCAGCGGAAGAAGAAATCCCTTATGTTTAAATTCGGATATCATCTCATCATTTACTGTGATCAGATCAACAGAATCATCTCCTGATGTCAGAAGAGTTGCTATTTTGGCCTGGCGATTGTCCGCATTGGCCGGACATTTTTCGATATGGATCTCTATTCCAAGCTCCTTTTCCGCCTGGCTGATAAAAGAATCAAAGCCTTCTGTGCCTGCATCCACATGAAGGATCGTCAGTTCCTGTCTGTTCTCCGGCACAATATCAGATGCAGCCTCCTTCTTCTGGACTCCACATCCTGTCACTGCCAGAGCCAGGGCAAATACCCCGCAAAATACCTGTTTTTTCAATCTCTACCACCCTTTTTATCTGGGCCATCTATCCTCTTTTGACATCAACGGCTGGAACGGTGCATGAGGAAGTGTCTGATACCAGTACGCTACACTTGCCACATCATCCTGTCGTTCAAACAGGCCACGGTATCCGACGCCTATCTGCTGAATCGTAACGCGAAGATCCTCTTCAAAGCAGATTGGATCCTGTAAATGCCATCTGTAAAAGCCTCTCATTGGCGGGCAGTCATCATTATGATAAAAATTGTGGATCAGCTCGTCATGGGCAGAATAATACGGATATCCCAGATACGGCGTGTTATAATTCTGTTCCACGGTTTTTCCATCCACCTGTTTGGCAAAGCTCCAGGAACCACCAAAGTAATCTTCCGTTCCTGTTCCACAGATGGTCGGATACTCCTCATCTCCGTCAATATAAAACTTCATTTCTCCCTCGCCCCACCAGTAACGTTCCAGTGTGGTAAGTGCCATGTAGGTTCCTATATAATGGCCTTTTCCTTTTACTCCATCCAAAATTGTATAATCTTTTGTTTTTTCTGTCAACCGTTCCCTTCTCCACTGCGCATGGAAATAAGCAATATCGTCCGGAAGCTCATCATAGAGACAGTAATCTACCTGATAAAAGAAAGCCGGGATTTTATTTGCATGCTGGTTTTCCAGTGTGATCTTTGCTTTCTTCTTAAACGGCATCGGGAAATAGCAGTTAAAGCCCCTGTTTGGAACAACAGCCACCGGAACAGAATTTACAAAACATTCCCTTCCGAATCCGCAGCAGAAGAAATCACCCAGAGGACTTTCCACGGAAGGAGTTTCCTCGTCATCCCAGTACATACGGATTACAAGATCTCTCAGTACAAAGCAATCTGCCTCTGTAGTCTTGTTATCAACGGTGATCCAGATATGATTGATCTGTCCCGGTCCTTCCATTTCTGCCAGAGTTACCACAGTTCCCGGCTCAATATCCCTGAGACACGGGCTTCCTTTTCTGGACGGTCCCAGATGACTTGCAGCCATACCGCCTCTGCCTTTTTCTCCATGAGGATTTTCTGCGTTGATCGCACGGCTTTTTCCATGCTTTGCAAGTGCGATCCCTCCCAGTCCGCCTGTAAATGCCTGATACATATCTGTTTTCTCCTCTCTTTTGGAAATTAAAAATATTATATTTACGCTTTTACTCCACCTGCCATGATACCATCCATGATCTGTTTCTCAAAAACAGCTACAAAGATAATGATCGGAAGAAGGATGATCCATCCCATGGCGCTGACCAGATCCCACGGAACTCCATACATGTTGTCACGTAACGGAAGCTGTACGATGGAAACAGAAAGTACCTGAATACCATTTGAATAAAACAACGGTGTGAAAAAGTTATTCAGACAGGTAATAAAGTTGATAATGCAAACCGTAGCGATTGCCGGCTTCATCAGCGGCAGAACGATCGTAAACAGTCTCTGTGAAAAAGATGCGCCGTCAATAGCAGCTGCCTCCTCCAGTGAGATCGGGATCTCACCGACAAAGTTTCTGAGGATCAGAACCGTAAACGGTATAACGGTACTGATATAAAGAAGGATAAGTCCCGGATATGTATCATACAGCTTTACCTTCTGCATAAACTCATACAGCGGGCGGGCTGTGACAACCTCAGGGATCAGCATGGTAGCCAGAACAAACGCAAATGCAACAGAAACTCCCTTTGAGTTAAATCTTGAGAAGCCATAGGCAGCCATTGCACACAGCACGGTACTGATCACAAGTGTAATGCCTACGATCAGAACTGTATTTCCGATCTTTGAAAGCAGTCCTACATTCTGTATCAGAAATTTATAGCTTTCCAGTGTGGGATGATCCGGAAGATAATCGATCGGTGTTTTAAACAGTTCTCCTGCCGGTGTGATCGAAGAAATAAAGATCCAGTAAACCGGGAACAGGATCAGAAAAGCCACAACTGCAAACAGAACCCATCTTCCAACGGCTACCACTCCATGATAAACATTATATTTTCCTGTATTCTTCACGATAATTCCCCCTAACTGTCAAACTTATTCATAACACGTATATTCAGCCAGCTGAAGATCGCCATTACAACAAACAGCAGCATAGCCAGCGCCGAAGCATATCCTACGTTTAGATTTGTAAATGCTTCTGTTGTGATTCTGTATGCGATCAGCGCAGTATCCTCTCCAGGGCCTCCAGATGTCATGGAATAAACCAGATCGAAGGTTGTCAGTCTCCAGAGTGTGAACGGAATACATAAAGTCAGGACATTTTTTGCGATCAGCGGAAGTGTGATCCGGAAAAAGCTCTGGATCCCGTTTGCACCGTCTACCTTTGCTGCCTCATAGATATCGCCGGAAATAAACTGAAGTCCGGAAAGTACAAGAATTGCAAAGAACGGAAGGTCCTTCCACAGGTCCATTGCAATTACCGCTGCTCTTGCAGTACCTGTATTGATCAGCCAGCTGTTCTGGTAACCCGGTACAAACCAGCGGATAAAATCATTGATCAGACCATAATCATTGTTAAATGCCCATTTTGCAGCCATACCGGCTACTACTGCAGGCATAGCCCACGGGATCAGCACGATGGTCCTCAGAAAACGGCGGCCTTTGAATTTCATATTCAGGATCAGTGCCAGGATAACTCCGAGGATCACATGCAGGATCATGGAAACAACCACAAATATTGCCGTAAAGCTGATCGATGTGAGCACTTTAGGATCAGAAAATACCTTCAGGTAATTCTTGAAGCCTATAAATTCATTGATACCTGCAAGGATACTGATATTAAAGAAGCTGTTTTTCACAGTCATCAGAATGGGATATACTGTTGTAAAACCTCGAATCAGTACAACCGGCAGGATCAAAAGCCATGGTATCCACTTCATATTTTTTTTGCTTATTGTCATGGAACTTTCCTCCCTGTTCATCAAGCAATGTAAAGCAGACTTTTACCTCTGCTTTACATTGCTGTTTTTTTATATCTTTTACTTATACATATCTACCACATCCTGAGCCTTCTTGCAGAACTCATCAACTGTAATCTCGTCTTTCATACAGGACTGGAAGATTGTTCCCATATCGCTGATAAATTCCATTGTCTGTGCCACCATCGGACGTCCCTGTACATTGCATTCATTTGCATATCTGCTGTACATTTCTTTTGCCGGGTCAGAATCCGGAACTACCTTCTCTGCAACATCCTTTCTTGCAGGATATCTGTCAAATGCTTTATAGGAAGCTTCCATTCCGCCTTCATCAGCCATATACTGGAGGAATTTCACAGCTGCATCTTTATTCTTGGATGCTTTGTTGAGAACATAGCTCCAGGAATCTGTAAAGATCGCACGCTCTCCCTTGCCGCTGAAATCCGGTACCATTTCCATGTGGATCTTATCTGCGCCAAGCATATCTGCCTTTGCATAATCTGTTCCAAGGCCCCACATGAACCAGCATCCGTATTTTCCGTCATTGATCTTCGGATTCATCTGCTCATATTTATCAGCGATCTGCTCGATGGATGTTTCTTTATCAGCAACCAGATCGTGGAGGAACTGAACTGCTTCCTTGTTTTCCTCTTTGGTCCAGTCAAAATAATCGCCGCCGAACATGTTTACAAACTGTGCAAGCTCGTTAAATGCATAAGTTTTCTCCCAGGAACCGCCGTAGCCGAATCTTCCGTCCTTGGAAACAGCCTTCATATACTTCATGAAATCCTCTTTTGTATCAATGGATTTGATTCCGACCTCATCCATGATCTCCTGATTTACCCAGAATGCAAAATATCCTGTATAGCCTGGAACACCGATAATGTTTCCGTCCTTATCTGTGATCATATTCTTTACATATCCCTGGGCAAACTGATCAGCGATATCATCTGTCATTACTGTATCATTCAGTCCTTCCAGCCATCCGGAATTTTTAAATGCCGCACTCATCTCATCGTTGATCTGAATGACATCCACGGAAGCATCTCCTGTGGAAAGCATTGTGGTGATCTTCTGCTGACGGGTATCTGTATCTGTAGGTGCCGCAATTACATTAATGTTCAGGCCCGTGGCATCTTCCACATTTGCAAGCCAGTCCTCAAAATCCGGGTCTGTGGTGTCGATGCTGTATAAGGTAAGATCATATTTCTCCTCTGCGGAAACAGTAACCACGTTACCTGCCATACCCACAACCATCGCTGCTGCCAAAACTGCACTCATTACTTTTTTCTTCATATCTTTCTTCCTTTCTGGACATTTTCGTGTTTGTCCACACCTGTTTTTGATGGTTTAAGGATACCAGAGAGCCCCCTCATTCTAAATACAATATTTTATGATTTCTTTATATTATTTTTCGTTCTCTTGTATTTTTGTTGTTAATTTTTTATAATCCTTTTATATAATCTATATTTGTAACGGCTTTTTTCACAGCTGAATTCGGTTTCATTAATTTGTTTTTGACATAAAGGAGAATATGTACTATGAAATTCCACAAATGTATCCCACCCATTTTTTCCTCATTTCGCTATAAGCTCCTGCTCGCATTTCTGATCGCAACTATGGTACCTCTGATTTCCCTGACCTTCATCAGCTATCACATTTCCTATAACATTGCCAGAGATCGTATCATCGATTCTGCCGTAATGACTGACAAGCAGCTGGTCTCTCAGCTGAACGACCGCCTCGGTCAGGTTGAAAATGTAGCAGATACCATACAGTTTCAAATGTACTCCCTAAATCATTCTTCCTCCAATAAGGTAGATGCACTGAAAAAATTCACCACTGTAAAAAACAATATTTCGCTGTATAAATCCACATTCGATTTCTTCCATATATATGTTTTTCTGCAGCCCGATCAGCTCGGTTCAAAAGAAAGCCTGTACTTCTTTTCCACAGATGAGCTTTCTGCATATGGTCTGGATAAAAATATTGTTTCCGGTTCAGGCTTTTCCTCTGTCTGGATACCGGTTTCCAATATGCCTCTGCCTAAAATACTGTCCACAAAAAAATCATCTGCCGATGTGATCCTCTGCGTCCGGGCACTGAAAAATCAGGCCACCGGTATTCTGGAATACGCCTACGGCATTGCTCTGGACACCTCAGAGCTTACCACTTATCTGCAGCCTGCTGCTTTGGATTCCCGCATATACAGCTACATTCTCACAGATCACGGAGAGATTGCAGCAAAAAATACATCCTCACTGAATTTATCCGGAATTTCCAAAGCACAGTTTCAGAAACTCAAAGGAAATGCAGATTCTTCTTTTCACAGCGGCGACAAATATTATAACTGCTGCACCTTAAGCAATGGCTGGCTTCATGTTACCGAAATCCCGGAAAGCTATATTCAGGGCAACACGCACATCCTGATCCGTGCCTTACTGATCACTGTCCTTATTTTCTTGCTCCTTACTGTTATCATCGTTATCCTGTTTTCCGAAAATCTTACCCGGAAGATCACTGCACTTTCCTATGCAATGGAAGCCTTTCAGCTGGGATATGACCCGGAACATCTATCTATCGTTACTGTTCCCCACCCGGATGATCCTTCCAGGTATGATGAGATTGACAGACTGGGCATCACCTTTGAAGATATGCAGCACACAATAGCCGGAAACCTGAAGTCCATTGTAAATCTTTCCGTAAACGAAGAACGTCTGAAATACCAGCTGCTCCAGTCACAGATCAATCCGCATTTTCTTTACAATATCCTGGGATCGATCCGTACCTGACAGTCCCTTGGAAAGCTTGACATTGCTGATCAGATGATTGCAAATCTGACTGCCTTTTACCGTCTTACCCTGCGTAAATCAAAGGAACTTATTCCTATTAAAGATGAATTGGAAATTGCCCGGCTTTATCTGGAAATGGAAAAGCTCTGTCATAAAGATAATCTGGACTGGGAGATCGAAGCAGAAGATGGAATCGAAAATTTCCTGATCTGCAAGTTTACACTTCAGCCATTTCTCGAAAATTCCATTCTGCACGGGATTTCTTCGGGCACACCAGCTGTTTTCATTTCGATCCATGTTCTTTATGGCGATGATACGGTTGTGATCTCCATTGAGGACAACGGTGCCGGCATGGACTCTGAAACCCTTGCACAGCTGCGCCATGCTATTGAGCATAATGTTATTGATTATGAGAAGCATTTTGGAATTTCCAACGTAAGTTCCCGTATTTCCAACCCATTATACGGAAACGGTTCCGTAAGGATCCGCAGCAACCCCGGAAACGGCACATACGTCACCATTGAATTCGAACAGATGGAGGAAGATATCGATGAAAAAAATAATGATCGTAGATGATAATTACTTATCTGCAGAAGGTATCGAAAAAAACATAGACTGGGAAACACTGAATGCAGAGATCATCCATGTCTGCTACAATGGAACCTCTGCTATCGAAGCCATGAAAAAAGAACCGGCAGATCTGATCATTTCTGACATTGAAATGCCTGATCTTGACGGCATTTCCATGAGCCGTCAAGCTCTTGAGATCAATCCTATGGTGAAGATCATCCTGATCAGTGCCTATGATAAATTTGAATATGCAAGACGCGCTCTGCTCCTCGGTGCTCTGGATTATATCGAAAAGCCTCTGGATTATGCCTATCTTATCCAGAAGGTAAAAAACGCTTTTGCACTGATGGAAAAGGAACAGAAAAATCTCCAGCTTCTGAAGCAAAGCAGGCCTCTTCTTACGGAAAAATTTTTCCGCGAGATCACACACCTTCCGTCTTCTGAAGCAGCCTACCGACTGAAGCCTTATCTTAAGTATCTGAACCTGGAGCTGAATTATGATTTTTATACAGTTGTTATTCTGGAGCTTGAAAATGCTCCGGATCTAAAAGCTGTTTACGGGATTGAAAAGTTTCAGATGGAGCTTTTCAACCTTCAGGATCTGATAACTGAGGAAACCGCTTCTCTTGATTTTGTGTATCTTCTCCCGGATATGGATGGCTATCTGTGCATTCTGGGACACAGCGGCTGTCAGTCCAACAGCTTCCGCCAGCTTACCAGCGGACTTATTTCATCAATCGCAGATGCCTGCCAGCCACTGGGACTTTCTCTCAACGCAGGTATTGGAACAATTGTCCAGGATTTTTGGAACCTGAACCATTCTTATAAAAGCGCCGTACATGCACTGGAATACAGATTCTTTTTCCCGCATCAGAATATCTTTGACGGAAGAGAGGCCCTGGGTTCCGATCTGTCTGTTGCAGATTTTTCAGATACAAAGGAGGATGAACTGATCCGGCTTCTCTGCAAAAAGGATACCGCTGCCATAGATCTCTGGTTTCAGAATTTTTCCGACTGGCTTACCCAGAAATTTCGCACAAAGAATTTCGCTTTCATACAGATTTATTCTCTTCTTGGCCGGATCCTGAAATTTTTCTATGAATTAAATCTGGATACGCATGACCTTGAAGCTAAAATTTTGTATGTTTACAACCACATAAATGAGTTTCATAATACGGAAGAGCTATGTCAATGGCTGAAGGATCTGTGCCATCTTTTATGCCGGAAGCTTGATTCCTCCATGAATGATTATCACCAGAAGCTCTGTGAACTGGTGATTTCCTATATCAACGAACACTACACTGACAATACGCTCTGCCTCAATGATATTGCTGCCTCTGCCAATGTAAGCCCTGCTTATTTAAGTGCTCTTTTCAAAAAAAATCAGGGAATCAGTCTCAGTGACTTTATCACATCTCAGCGAATTTCCGCAGCCGCCCGTTATCTGACTACGACTACTATGAGTCTGAAGGAGATCAGCCTGAAGTGTGGTTATGCCAATCAATATTATTTCAGCACCAGCTTCAAAAAGAAAATGGGGATCACCCCTTCCGCCTATCGGGAACAGCATACATAACTTCTTCTCTTCTTTATAACAAAGTTACTGGCACAAATGCCAGTGCCCTTCTCCGGAATTTTACTTATAATCAATCAATAAAGAGAACCATCATATTTTTTCGAAGGAGGGATCGCTATGAAAAAATGGAAAAAAATCCTGATATCTCTGATAACAGTCTTTGTACTGGCCATTCTTCCGGCAGAATCGGCAATTCTGCCTGGCACAGTCTGTGTTACAGAGGCCGCTCCCAGGATCAGTTCTTCCAAGCTTACCATGATCAAGGGGCAGAGCAGAACACTGAAGATCACCGGTCTCAAAAAAGGGCAGAAGATCACCTGGAAGAGCAGCAATTCCAAGATCGTTACTGTAAACAAAGCAGGCAAGCTCCAGGCAAAGGCTAAAGGCTCTGCCACCATTACAGGAACCGTTTCCAAAAGGAAATACACCTGCAAAGTCACTGTACAGGCCCCGAAACTGAACAAAACCTCAATAACTCTGAAAGTTGGTCAGACATATCAGCTGAAGCTTAGTGGTACCAATCAGAAGATCACCTGGAAGAGCAGCAATTCCAAAATCGTCACTGTAAACAAAGCTGGCAAGCTTTTTGCAAAATCTGCAGGAAATGCTACAATTACTGCTCAGGTAAACGGAATCCGCTTTGTCTGCAAGGTTAAAATCCAGAAAAAAGCTGCTCCGGCAAAACCAGCCCCTACTGCTGCTCCGGCAAAACCAACCCCTACCGCAGCTCCGAAGCCCGGCATAAAATTAAAAAACCACATTCTGAGCAAAGGCAAAAAGGCCAGTGATGGAAGCGTAAAAATCGAGCTTAACACACACGATGAATCAAAAAAAATCGATATGGATTTAGGCGGTTTGGGTTCATCTTCTTCTATGCAGGTTTCCGTAGATGAATATCGAAGTATCACATACATTCCAAAAAACAACAGTTTTAAATTCTATTTCCGGTTTTCCAGCCATGATGATTTAAAAAGTGATATTACTTTGACTTTCCCGATGAATTCTACTGCGGCTTCCTTAAACTTTTATTTTTACATGAGCATACTTCCTGATGATGAATCCGGTACACTGATCGCCACTATGAGCAGCTCCGCTCCGCTTTCCGCCATCAGGAATGAATCCTCTAATTTATCCTTCCACTTCCAGAAGCTTACAAATCCTTATGAGGTCCTGACACAAAAAGATGCTTCCGAGCTTGCCAACGACACTCTGGATATGGCTGTTCCATATTGGGCTGATCTTCTCAAGGGCTCCGGCATCACCCTGCGCTCCCTGGGCTTTTCAACTACAAAATAAGCTTTTCCTAAAAACAGATCGAGCATACCCGACAACACCCCTGGCTGTAACAGCCAGGGGTGTTGTACTGTCAGCTGCTTCGCAGCCTATTCCGTTAATTCTTCCAAATTCTTTTTTAATTCGAGCATCTTGTCTCTCAGCTCAGCAGCCTGCTCGAAATTCAGGTCTGCTGCCGCAGCACGCATCTGCTTCTCTACCTGAGCGATCACCTTCGTCAGTTCTTTTCGGTTCATGGATTCCGGATCCTTTTTAAGCTTCACTTCTGTCTCTGCCACCTTCTTCGAAACAGCGATCAGATCACGGACCGCCTTCTTGATCGTGGTTGGAGTGATGCCATGCTCCCTGTTGTAAGCCTCCTGTATCGCTCTCCTTCTTTCTGTCTCCGAGATTGCTTTTTCCATGGATTCTGTCATATTATCTGCATACATGATCACATGGCCTTCGCTGTTCCGGGCAGCACGGCCGATAGTCTGTACCAGGGATGTTTCCGAACGAAGGAAGCCTTCCTTATCTGCATCCAGGATCGCTACCAGCGTGATCTCCGGAATATCCAGTCCTTCTCGCAGAAGGTTGATCCCGACTAGCACATCAAACACATCCAGGCGCATATCGCGGATGATTTCCGCACGCTCCAGAGTGTCAATATCTGAATGAAGGTATCGGACACGGATTCCCAGATCCTTCATATAATCGGTAAGGTCCTCTGCCATACGTTTGGTCAGGGTCGTGATCAGGACTTTATTTTTCTTTTCAATTTCCTTATTTACCTCTGCTACAAGATCATCGATCTGTCCTTCGATCGGACGCACCTCCACCTTCGGATCAAGAAGCCCTGTAGGACGGATGATCTGCTCTGCGCGGAGAAGCTCATGGTCATATTCATATTCTCCCGGTGTCGCAGATACAAACATTACCTGGTCAAGCTTGTTCTCGAATTCATCAAAGCTCAATGGACGGTTATCCTTGGCAGACGGAAGTCGGAAGCCGTAATCCACCAGTGTCTGTTTACGGCTCTGATCACCGGCATACATACCGCCAACCTGTGAGACGGTTTTGTGGGACTCATCTATAATAAGAAGAAAATCATCTTTAAAATAGTCCATCAGCGTATACGGCGGCTGTCCCGGTGCCAGTCCGGTAAGGTGTCGTGAGTAATTCTCAATGCCGGAACAGAATCCGGTTTCTTTCATCATTTCTACATCGAAATTTGTTCTCTCGGCAATACGCTGTGCCTCGATCAGCTTGTCCTCACCTTTAAAATAGGCAACCTGTTCTTTCATTTCTTCGAGGATGGCATCTGCGGCTCTCTGAATCTGGCTCTGTGGCACAACATAATGAGATGCCGGGAAAATCGCGGCATGTTTCAGTTCACTGCGAATTTCACCAGTCAGGACATCTACTTCTGTAATGCGGTCGATCTCGTCTCCGAAAAATTCTACACGGATCGCACGGTCAGAATAGTTGGCAGGAAAAATCTCCAGTACATCACCCCGCACACGGAATGTACCTCGATGAAAATCCATTTCATTACGATTGTACTGAATGTCGAT
>OLOI01002301.1_pt1 | contig 14027 bp, 10 predicted proteins | sample 1672131 | NCBI WGS metagenome assembly OLOI01 (sample SAMEA3136651, study PRJEB25190) | human gut metagenome | reverse complement strand
GCGTCAATCCGGTGTCCGGCGTGGTTCGTCCGCATACCGGCACCGATATCGGTGCCTCGGAGGGGGCGCCGGTCTGGGCGGCACAGGGCGGTACGGTCGCTCTGGCAGAGCGCAACGGCGGCTACGGCAACTGTATTATCATTGACCACGGTAACGGCGTCCGTACTCTGTACGGACATTTAAGCGCCATTTTGGTTACGCAGGGACAGACCGTAAACCAGGGCGATCAAATCGGCAGAGTGGGATCTACCGGGAATTCGACAGGGCCGCATCTTCATTTTGAGGTTATTTTAAACGGTACCGCAGTGGACGCGATGCAGTTCTTTTCCTTTTAATTTTTAAGAAACGAGGCGAGACACAATGTATATCAAAAAATCGGTTCTGGTGATTGGTGCCATTCTTTTGATTTTAGTGACAGCGTTTTTAACCATCGGCGCGGTCAATCCGTTCGGGTTTACGGCGTTTGGTGATTTGCTGCGTTTTACCTACGTCAGCCGTCTGATTGAACACAACTATTACCAGGATGTGGACAGCGAAACATACAGTAACACGGCACTGCAGGGCGTTGCGGCAGCAACCGGAGATCCGTATACCGGGTACCTCTGGGGAGACGAGGCGGACGCATATATGGAAAACCTGGAGGGAAATTATCAGGGCGTGGGTCTTTATATCGAAAACAATACCGAGGATAACAGTATCACGGTTGTTTCGGCCATTGCAGGAACTCCGGCAGAGGCGGCAGGGATTACGACCGGCGATAAAATCTTAAAAATTGACGGAGAAACCTATACGGGGCAGCAGCTGAACGAGGCGGCAAACTGTATGCGCGGCATTGAGGGCAGCGAGGTGACGCTGACGGTGATGCGCGCGGCAACGCAAACGACCGAGGAGCTTACGCTGACCCGCAGAGAAATTGAAATACAAAATGTAAGCGGCAGCATGGTGACGGACGGTATCGGAAAGATCGTGATTACCCAATTTACGGACGGAACGTCCGAAAAGTTTGCAAAATCCTATCAGGAGCTGCAAAACCAGGGCATGAAAAAACTGGTGATTGATCTTAGAAACAACCCCGGCGGACTGGTGGACGAGGCGGCAAAGGTTGCCAATATGTTTGTCGAGGACGGCAAGGTCATTGTTTATACCATGGACAAAGCCGGAGCCAGAGTGGATTATCCCGCGACCGGCGATGCGGCCAAGATTCCGATTGTGGTTTTAACCAACGGCGGCAGTGCATCGGCCAGTGAGATTTTGACCGGGGCGCTGAAGGATTATCAGATCGGCTATCAGATCGGCGAAAAAACCTACGGCAAGGGTATTGTGCAGGGTGTTTATAACCTGGGCAAGGACAGCATTTTATCCGTGACCGTTGCCCGTTATTATACGCCAAACGGCGTATGCATTCACGGTGAGGGAATCACGCCGGACGAGGTTGTTGCGATGGACGCCCAAAAATATTCGCGTCTGACGGCACTTGCCCCGGAAGAGGATGATCAGCTTCAAGCGGCCGTGGAGTATCTGAGCCGTTGATGCGCCTCGGACTCTTTACGGTGCGAAAGGAAAAGACAGGACTGCTGCAAAAGCTGCGGTTTCCCGTCACGGTTAAAGAAATGTTTGCGGCGGACGCCGCGGTGCTTGTCGCGGAATACGCATTCACTGCAGAGGAACTGAAAAAAATGCCGAATTGGCTGCGTACCTGCCTTCGGCGGTACGGAATGCGGTTTATGAAAAAACAAAAGATTTGTGCGGCGGTCATGACGATAGAGTGTGCCGCCGCCTTTTTGTGTCCATCGCCCGGCGGAGGGGAGACACTGATCCGAAAAATCAGGCCGGAGGAATGGGAAGAATGCCTGGACGCGTTTCTCTCTGCGGTGCAGATCGACCCGAAAACGTGGAACGCCTGGATTTTTGACCGGGACTGCCGGATCATCACGGATCGTTTTTTGGCAAAGCTTTGCACGCATGTGCAGCGGCTTTGTATCGTCACAAAAAGCCCGGAACGGGCAGAGCTGCTCTGTGACCGCCTTTGCGAAGAATACGGTATCGAGCCGGAGGTTTTTATAGATGTGCGGCAGGTTCCGACGGCGTGTACCCTGCGGATTGATTTTGACCGGGGCGTTCTTGCCTATGAAAAAAGTGTTTTTGCAAACGGCGCAGAAGTGACGATGAACCTCGCCGGCTACCGCGTGGATCTTTGTGATCTGATCCGAAAATATCCGGCGTATGCCGATGCACTCTGCCGAAAAGGCTGGGTGAATCGGCCAATGCAATCCGTAAAAGATCTCAGTAGCCTATGATTTTCAATGCCGGATAAAATTGTAAAATACGAAAAGTTGTAAAACATGGTTGTAATTTGAAAAAAAATATGTTATACTAATTATGATTATGTGATCAAAATAGGTGAAAAAAGCTGAAATTTATACAAAAGCGAGAAAGGCAGTGATTCTCATGCAATGTCCGAAATGCCATAAAACCATATCAGATCATGAAACGGTTTGCCCGTTCTGCAAGGCCGTGTTTGCGGAAGAAGCAGAAAACGGAGCGGGAAAAGGACAGGATGTGACAAGTCAGGATACCGGCCGTTTTTCGGCGATTGATCCGGATAAAGACAGTTATGATTTTGATCTGCAATATACCTTAACCTTTAAGGACGCCGGCGAAATCCGCCAGGCGATTGCGGATATGGATCTTGGACTCGGCAAGGAACGTACCGGCGATATTTTCCCGGCCGAAAAGACGGAGAACGAAGAGGAGAAAAAGCACCCGGAGCTTCATATGCGCAGCCGGGAAGAGATGGAGGAGGCGGCGCAGCGCGCCGAACTCCGCCGTCAGCGGCGCAGCCAGGGTAAGCATGTCGGCCGCATCGGCGCACGCCGCGGCACGGCGCAGAAACTCAGCCGCAGTGCCAAGGAGAAAGCGGCTGCCCTCCGTGCGGCAAAACCGCGGCAGAACCGGACGGAACGGGACGGAAAAAAGAACCGCAGATTTGTCATCGGTGTCGGCGTTGCCGTGCTGGTGGTTGCGCTGATTATCGGCACGATCAACCTGTTTGCAGGCATGATGAACGGCGACGTTCTGTACCCTACCATCTATACCAAGGATAACCAGCTTTACATGGTTTATGACAAAAAGCCGATGCAGCTGAGTGAAAAACTGGTGGCGGCCGCGGCGGCAGTCCCGGAGGCAACACAGCAGCCGGCACAGAGCACAAGCCAGAGCAAAAAGTCATCCTCCAAAAAGGTGGAGGATCCTAAGGTGTATCAAAAGGCTGTCCCGACCGAAAAGCAGCTGATTCATGTTTCGGAGGACGGAATGTACACTTTCTTTATGGAAAATGTGGACATGAATACCGGCCGCGGCGATCTGGTTTACTGCCAGAACGATTCGCGCAAGAGCCGGACGCTGGTTGCGATTTCCGTCTACTACAAGATGGTGATTGCAAAGGACGGAAAATCCGTATTGTACCTGAAGAACACCGATGACAACGGATACCACGGTGAGCTTTGCTACTGGAACCCGGATATGAAAGAGCCGATCAGCGTGTCACAGGATATTTGCAGCGATAACTTTGTGTTTGCACAAAACGGACAAAAGGCGCTGTATATCAAAAACTTTAATCCGATCGTCAATACCGGCGATTTGTGTCTGCGTGCCTTTGGCAAGGATGCGAGCACGGAGAGCCAGACGATCGATGAAAAGGTCGCATTTGTGTTCGGGACAACCCCGAAGAGCGATATCTACCTTTATGCAAAGGATTATGACGTAAACGCCGGAACGTATAGCCTGTACTCTCAAAAAGAGGGCGAGCAGCCGGCAGTACGTGCGGAAAAGGCATTCCTTCCGCCGGTACTGCTCAGCAAAAACGAAGCAGCATACGCTTACAGTAACTATCACGACAACTTCCAGACACTCAGCTATCTGGATCTTGCCGCAGGCAGCGCCAATGTTATGGCGGACGAGATTACCAAGGTGGTGCGCGTGCGCAAGGACGAGGGTGCGGTGATTTATACCAAGACATACGCCGAGACGGACAAGAGTGATTATTATATGGCAGCATCCGGCGAAAACACCTCGCAAAAGGTTGCAAACGCAGTGACCGTCATCAAAGAAAATGTGTCGCTCCGTCCGCAGTTTGATATCAGTGACGATTTTTCAAGAGTTGCTTATATCAGCGGTTATAATGAAGAGAGCGGCAAGGGCGCATTGATTACCATGAGCATCATCAACGGCTATGTGGGCACCGAAAAACGGATTTCGGACGAGGCATATAGCTGCGATGTTTCCGCAGACGGTGCCGTAGTGCGGTTTGCATCGAACTATAACAGAGATCTGGCAACGGTCAGCCTTGCGGCTTACACCAACTCCAACACCGTGACTTTAACGGAGGAGGTTTGCGCCGGCGCATACACCTATGACAGTGCCGGCAGCATTATGGTCTACGCAAGAGACGTGCAGTCAACGCCGATCAATTCCGGCACCATTGAATGTGTAACGACAAAGGGAAGAATCCGCGAGATCGACCAGGCGGTGACCTCGTACGGATTAAAGAAGGACGGCAGAATCCTGCTTTTGAAGAAGAGCGGCGAAGAGCCGACCGGCAAGCTGTATGATTCCAATGAAAAAGGCAGCAGAATCAAGCTGATGGACGATGGTGTCAGCAGCGCACTGTTCTACTAAAATGAAGAAAATCGGAATCATGGGGGGGACGTTTGATCCCCCCCATATCGGACACATGGCGATGGCACAGCGGGTCTTTGAGACCATGCAGCTTGATTCGGTTTTGTTCATTCCGACCGGCGGCGTCTATTATAAGGACAGTTCGCATATGCTGCCGCCCAAAACGCGCCTCTCGATGGTGCGCGCTGCCGTGGCAGATAACGACCACTTTGTCGCGGACGCGATTGAGGCGGAGAGCGGAAGGGACAGTTATACCTATCAGACCTTAGAAAAACTGCAAAAAAAATATGCGGATGCGGAGCTTGTGTTCATCGTCGGCGCGGATTCTCTTGATTATATGGATTCGTGGCGGGAGCCGGAACGCATTTTTTCTGTCTGCCATGTTGCCGCGGTGAACCGTGCCGGGATTTCTGAAAAAGAATTGACCGAAAAAAAACGGCAGCTGGAGGAAATGTATAACGCCAAAATTACCCTTGTGGATATGCCGGCCCTAAACGTTTCTTCGACCCGGCTTCGGACATGGGTGCGGCAGGGCCAAAGTATACGCTACTGGGTGCCGGAGGTCGTTTTTCAGTATATTCAACAGCATCGGCTGTATACAGATTGATGCTGCACCGAAAAGGAGCACATAGAGCAATATGGAAATCGAGAAAATCAAAGCCAATTTAAAACAGTGCCTTTCCGAAAAACGCTACCGCCACTCGATCGGTGTGGCGGAAGAGGCGGTGCGGCTGGCAAAGCATTACGGCGCCGATGAAGATAAGGCGTATCTTGCCGGACTGGTGCACGACTGTGCCAAGGAGATCGACGCACAGGAGGCGGTGCGGCTGCTGCGGGAGGAATACGGAATTATCCCGGACGCGATGAAGCTGCATATGCCGACCCTGCTGCACGGGCCGCTCGGCGCATGCATCGCGCAAAGCCGTTTTGATATCTATGATACGGAAATATTGGACGCGGTTCGTTATCACACGACCGGGAAAGCAAATATGAGCCTTTTATCCAAAATTGTTTACATTGCGGATTATATTGAGCCGGGGCGCGATTATAAAGATGTGGACAAGCTGCGTGCGCTCAGTTACCGCGATCTGGATGAGGCGATCATTTATGGCATTGATTTTACCATTCAGGACTTGATCAAAAAGCGGAAAACCATCCATCCCGATGCGGTGCATTGCCGAAACGATCTGGTGATCCGCTGTGAAACGAAGGCTTCTGAAAAAGAGGTGACAAAGCATGAGAATTAAATCCCCGGTTCGGTTTATTGTGGCGATCGTGACGGTTTTGATCATCATCTGGATGTGCTATAACTTTGTCATTGCGCTGCAGACGGGAGAGACGTTCAGCTTTTTCGGCAACGGTATGCGCAGCGGTGATGCCGAGACGTTTGTTGTTGCCGGTGTGGATGAGGACGGGTATCGTACCGACCTGATTTTGCTTTGCCAGATTAACCGCGCGGATAAGAGAATTCAGATTCTCCAGATTCCGCGAGACACCAGAGTAAACAATAAACGAAACGATAAAAAGATCAATTCGGCCTACTATTCCGGCTTTGACGTGATGAGCCGGGAAATCGCACAGGTTACCGGCATTACGCCGGAGCATTATGTGATGGTCGGCTTTGACGGGTTTCAGGAGATTGTGGACGCGGTCGGCGGTGTAACGCTGGAGATCCCGTTTGCCATGAAGTATGATGATCCGGCACAGGACTTGCATATTGATCTGCCGGCCGGAAAACAAAAGCTTGACGGCGAAAAGGCGGAGATGTATATGCGTTACCGTAAGGGTAATGACGGAAACGGATACGCAGAGGGCGATGTCGGCAGACTGTCCGCCCAGAAGGAATTGTATAATGCGGTAGGAGACAAGCTGCTCTCGCCGCTCGGACTGCTGCGTTTGCCGGCCGTTTATTCCGCAGTCAAAAAGAATACCGAGACGAATTTTACCGGCGGAGAGATTTTCGGTATCATGAAGGATGTGATGCGGATCGGAAAGGACCGCGTTACCATTGATACCCTGCCGGGCAGCGGAAAGTATGTGGGCGGCGTGTCCTACTTTGTATATGACGCCAAAGCAACCGAAAAACTGGTTGCGGAAAAATTTATCGATACGCAGGAATAAAAGAGGAGAAGGCTATGGCTTGTGAAAATCAGGTGGTAAACACCATCTTTCAGACTTTGGATCAAAAGCTCGCAAGAGATATTTTGGTGCTTGATGTGCGCGCACTGACAACCATGACGGATTATTTTGTGCTGGCAACCGGCGGATCGGATCGCCAGGTACAGGCGCTTTGCGATCATGTAGAGGATGCGCTGGCAAAACAGGGGATTTTTCCCACCAACAAGGAAGGATACCGCAGCGGTGAATGGGTTCTTTTGGGATTTGACGATGCGGTTGTGCATATATTTCAGGAAGAGACGAGAGATTTTTATCAGTTAGAGCGGATCTGGCAGGATGCAGGCGTGGTTGATATGTCTGATCTTGCCGCCGAGGATGAAGCAAAAAAGCAGTGAAACGGAGGAGCAGCCAATGAAGTATGATTTTAAAGAGATTGAGGAAAAATGGCAAAAACGCTGGGAGGATGAAAAGGCGTTTCAAATCGGAGAGGAACATGACAAACCCAAGTACTACGCCCTGGAGATGTTCCCCTATCCTTCCGGCAATTTGCATATGGGTCATGTCAGAAACTATTCAATCGGTGATTTGGTCGCACGCTATAAAAAGATGCGCGGATTCCATGTTCTGCATCCGATGGGCTGGGACTCTTTCGGACTCCCGGCGGAAAATGCGGCCATCAAGCATGGCACCCCTCCGGCAGACTGGACCTGGTCCAATATCGACCATATGCGTGAGCAGCTGAAGCGTTTGGGCTTTAGCTATGACTGGGAACGTGAGGTTGCAACGGCAAAGCCGGACTACTATAAGTTTACGCAGTGGATGTTTTTGCAGTTTTATAAAAACGGACTTGCCTATAAAAAGAAGTCTTATGTAAACTGGTGCCCGTCCTGTCAGACCGTGCTTGCAAACGAGCAGGTGGTCGGCGGCAAGTGCGAACGCTGCAAGAGCGAAGTCGGCAAGAAGGATCTGGAACAGTGGTTCTTTAAAATTACCGACTATGCGCAGCGCCTTTTAGACGACATCGACCGCTTAAAGGGATGGCCGGATAAGGTAAAATCCATGCAGGCAAACTGGATCGGCCGCAGCGAGGGTGCTGAGGTACAGTTTCAGATTGACGGCACGGATGAAAAGCTGACGGTTTATACCACGCGGCCGGACACGATCTTTGGCGTGTCTTACATGGTAATGGCGCCGGAGCATCCGATGGTAGAAAAGCTGATTGCGGGCAAGCCGCAGGAGGAAGCGTGCCGCGCCTTTATCAAAAAGGTGCAGGGACTGAGTGAGATTGTGCGCTCCGCCACGGACACCGAAAAAGAGGGTGTGTTCACCGGCTGCTATATGATCAATCCCTTTACGGAAGAGAAAATTCCGCTTTACTTAGCCAATTATGTATTTTTGGATTACGGAACCGGCGTCGTAATGGGCGTTCCGGCACACGACCAAAGAGACTTTGAGTTTGCAAAAAAATACGATTTGCCGATTCGTTTGGTGGTACGCCCGGAGGGCTACGAAGGAAACGGCGATACCATGACCGAGGCATGTGCCGCCGAGGGAATCATGGAAAATTCCGGATTTGTGAGCGGCATGTCCAACAAGGACGCATTGAAAAAGATCATCGACTACGCCGAAGAGCATGAAATCGGACAGCGCAAGGTGAACTTCAGACTGCGCGACTGGTTGATTTCCCGTCAGCGGTACTGGGGTGCACCGATCCCGATGGTGTACTGCGAAAAGTGCGGCACGGTTGCCGTACCGGAGGATCAGCTGCCGGTATTACTGCCGGAGAATGTAAAGTTTACCGGCCAGGGAAAATCTCCGCTGAGCGAATGCCCGGAATTTGTGCATACCACCTGTCCGCACTGCGGTGGCCCTGCTAAGCGTGAAACCGATACCATGGACACCTTTGTGTGCTCCTCCTGGTATTATCTGCGCTACACCGATCCGCATAATACAAGGCTTCCGTTTGATAAAGAAAAGGCGGATTACTGGATGAACGTGGATCAGTACATCGGCGGTGTGGAACATGCGATATTGCATCTGCTCTATGCGCGGTTTTTCACCAAGGTGCTGCATGATCTCGGATACCTCTCCTGTGATGAGCCGTTTGCCAACCTTTTAACCCAGGGTATGGTGCTAAAGGACGGCAGTAAGATGTCAAAATCGGTCGGTAATGTTGTCAGCCCGGACGAGATTGTTGAAAAATACGGCGCAGATACGGCGCGTTTGTTTATCCTGTTTGCGGCACCGCCGGAGAGAGACCTTGACTGGAACGATACCGCAGTCGAGGGCGCGTACCGCTTTTTGAACCGTGTTTGGAGAGCGGTGGAGGATTTGTCGCCGTATGCACAAAAACAGGAAATTGACGGAGCGGTGCTGAACGCGGAGGAAAAGAAGCTGCGCTTTGCCGTCCATGCCAGCATCAAAAAGGTGACCGAGGACTGTGACCGTTTCAGCTTTAACACGGCGATCAGTTCCATTATGGAAATGGTAAATGCGATTTATGCCTATAAGGAAAAGACGGACAGTGCTGATTATCACCGTGGCTTGATTGCCGAGGCGCTGGAGAATCTGGTCGTTCTGCTTTCGCCTTTTGTGCCGCATATTGCCTTTGAAATGTGGGAAAAGATGGGCAGAGACGAAGATCTGGCAGTTTATCCGTGGCCGGCTTATGACGAGAGCGCGTTAAAGGTCAGTGAGGTTGAGATCGTGCTGCAAATCAACGGAAAAATCCGGGATAAGATGATGATTTCGCCGGATTTAACGCCCGAACAAATGAAAGAGACGGCGCTTAAGAGTGAAAAGGTGCAGGAACTCATCGTGGGCCGCGAAATGGTGAAGTGCATCGCGGTGCCGAAAAAACTCATCAATATCGTTGTAAAAGGCTAAAAAACAACAAAAAGACCGGCTGCATGCCGGTCTTTTGCAATTTATTGCAATCAGGGGTTTTGCAGATTAAACCACGCCTTCATTCCCGGATAGGCGGCGACATCGCCAAGCTCTTCTTCAATGCGCAGCAGCTGGTTATATTTTGCAACCCGATCCGTACGGGACGGCGCGCCGGTTTTGATCTGCCCGGCATTGAGTGCGACTGCCAGGTCGGCAATGGTGGTGTCCTCCGTTTCGCCGCTGCGGTGCGAGACGATGGCCGTATAGCCGGCACGGTTGGCGGTCTGCACTGCCTCCAGGGTTTCGGTCAGGGTGCCGATCTGGTTTACTTTGATTAAAATTGCGTTCCCGGCACCGAGCGAGATCCCCTTTTGCAGCCGTTCACTGTTGGTGACAAAGAGGTCGTCTCCGACCAGCTGAATACGATCACCCAGCCGATCGGTCAGCATCTTCCAGCCCTCCCAGTCTTCTTCTGCCATGCCGTCCTCAATGGAAATGATGGGGTATTTGGCCGCCCAGTCTGCCCAAAAGGCGACCATCTCCTCGCGGTTCAGCAGTTCGCCGGTTTTCCAGAAACAGTAACTGCCCTCATGCCCCTGCTTTTTCGCCTCTTCGTACATCTCGGTCGAGGCCGGATCCAGCGCAATCCGAAAATCCTTGCCGGCCTTGTAACCGGCCTTTTCGATGGCCTCTAAAATAACCTGTACGGCCTCTTCGTCATTGCTGAGGTTGGGGGCAAATCCGCCCTCGTCCCCAACGGCCGTGGAATAGCCCTTTTCTTTTAAGATTCCTTTTAATGTGTGAAATACCTGAGCGCACCAGGAAAGCGCCTGACGAAAGTCCTCGGCGCCGACCGGCATAATCATAAATTCCTGGCAGCTGATGGAGTTGTCGGCGTGCTTGCCGCCGTTGATAATATTCATCATAGGTACCGGGAGCATATGCGCATGAATGCCGCCGATGTATTGATAAAGGCTTTCGCCGACGGCAATTGCGCCGGCCTTGGCACAGGCAAGCGAGACCCCTAAAATGGCGTTTGCGCCGAGCTTGCTTTTGTTTTCGGTTCCGTCAAGGGCAATCATGGCCTTGTCAATGGCAATCTGATCCAGCACATTCATGCCGATCAGCGCCTCGCAGATGGGACCGTTCACATTCTTGACGGCCTTGGTAACGCCCTTTCCGCCATAGCGCGCCGCATCGTTGTCTCTGAGTTCGCACGCCTCAAACGCACCGGTAGAGGCGCCGGAGGGGACAGAAGCGCGGCCTAAGATGCCGCCCTCTGCAAAAACTTCTACCTCCAGGGTCGGATTTCCGCGCGAGTCCAAAATCTCTCTTGCGGCAACGTCTACAATTCCAATATAGGCTTTCATTGATATCCTCCTCATGCTTTTTGATGTTAGTATCTTCCAAACGGGAGAAAAATATACCAAGAGGATAGAAAAAACGCATCGGGTAAAGCACTTTACCCGATGCGTTTTGATAGGCATGTCATATCGCCTCTAAATGCGGTTGCTGCGGATTACAGCAGAGTCTTGCGGAGCGTCTCGCCGTCCAGCGCGCTGAGATAAGCCGGCGGAACATCAAAAATCGTTTTGCATCCGCTTTGCCCTTCCCGGTTCATACGGTAAGCGGCTCTTGCGTACGCAACCAGAACCGAGGCCGTAAATTCCGGGTTGGAATCCAGCTTTAGACTGTATTCGATGATATGGCGGTGTTCGCCGTCTTTGCCGGTCTTGCCGCTGCGGATCACCATGCCGCCGTGCGGAATTCCGCTATGGTCGCGCTGCATTTCTTCCTGTGTGATAAAGTGCACCGTGGTGTCATAGTCGGAAAAATAGTTCGGCATGGTTTTGATTTCTTTCTCGATCCGTTTGAGGTCGGCACCCGGCTCAGACACTACAAAGCATTCTCTGGTGTGCTTTTGCCGTGTGGTGAGGGTTGGGTTTTCACCGTTTCTGACCGCCTCTACGGCAGACGGAACCGGGATGGTGTACTGGCGTGCGTCCAAAACGCCCTCAATCCGGCGTACTGCGTCCGAGTGACCCTGGCTTACGCCCTTACCCCAGAAGGTGTAGTCGCTGCCGTCGGTCAGGATAGCGTTTGCATACATCCGATTCAAAGAGAACATACCGGGATCCCAGCCGATCGAGATGATGCCGATCTTGCCGCTCTCTTTGGCGGCGGCATCAACGTTTGCAAAGTGCTGCGGTATCTTTGCATGGGTATCAAAGCTGTCAATGACGTTGAAAAGCTTTGCAAAAGCGGGCGTCTGCACCGGAAGATCGGTCGCGCTGCCGCCGCAGATGATCAAAACGTCGATTTTGTCCTGCATGGACGCCGCGTCATCTGCCGAAAGCACCGGAACGCCCTCTGTCATGATGCTTACACTCTCCGGGTTTCTGCGGGTAAACACGGCGGCAAGTTCCATATCCGGGTTTTGCCGAATGGCACATTCCACACCGCGGCCCAAATTGCCGTATCCTAAAATTCCAATTCGCATTGTTTTCGTCTCCTTTGTTTGGTTCCTTTCCAAATTCCCTCCGTTATTATATCACAAGGAACGAGAATGTCAACCGTAATCAAAAAACAAAATCCTTTTGTTGTGTAGATGGGCTTTGACAACCGCAACATTTTGTGTTACAATAAAAAAGTGTGCGGCAAATCGCACAGACGAAATGGGAAGATAGTTTTGGAGGTAGGCAGATGGCTGCAAAATCGTATGATAATTCCAGTATTTCTTCGCTGAAGGGGGCGGATCGTGTCCGCAAACGTCCGGCGGTAATTTTCGGCTCGGACGGAATCGAAGGGTGCCAGCATTCGATGTTTGAGATTCTCTCAAACTCCATTGACGAGGCCAGAGAGGGCTTTGGCAATGTGATTTATGTGACGCGGTACCTGGATTACTCGATCGAGGTTGAGGACTTTGGCCGAGGAATCCCGGTGGAATATAACGAAAAAGAAAAGAAGTACAATTGGGAGCTGGTCTTTTGTGAGTTGTACGCCGGCGGCAAATACCAGAACAATGCCGGCGGTAACTATGAGTTCTCGCTGGGATTGAACGGACTCGGCGCCTGCGCGACACAGTACAGTTCTGCCTATATGGATGTTGAGATTTTGCGCGACGGCTATAAATTTAATTTGCACTTTGAAAAGGGCGAAAACGTCGGCGGATTGGAAAAGACCAAGTTTCGGCACCGCCACACCGGCAGCCGTATCCGCTGGAAGCCGGATATGAGCGTTTTTACGGATATTCGGATTCCGCTGGAGTTCTATCAAAGCACGTTAAAGCGGCAGGCGGTTGTCAATTCCGGGCTGCGGTTTGTACTCAAAAATGAGACGGAGCCGGGTGTGTTTGAAGAGTTTGAATACTATTATGAAAACGGAATCGTCGATTACGTCAAGGAGCTTTGCGGCGGCAAGGAGCTGACGAATGTTCACTTTATCGAGACGGAGCGCAAGGGCCGTGACCGTGAGGATTTGGAAGAATATAAGGTGAAGATGAGCTTTGCCTTTTGTTTCAATAATGAAATCAACGTGCTGGAATATTATCACAATTCCAGCTACTTAGAGTACGGCGGTGCGCCGGATAAGGCGGTGCGCAACGCTTTTGTCTACGCAATCGATCAGTATTTAAAGCAAAACGGCAAATATAATAAAAATGAGGGGAAAATTCAGTTTTCCGATATTGAGGACAGCTTGGTTCTGGTCAGCAATTCGCTCTCTACCATGACCAGCTACGAAAACCAGACCAAAAAGGCCATCACCAATAAGTTTATCCAGGACGCCATGACCGAATTCCTGCGGGAGCAGCTCAGCATTTATTTTATTGAAAATAAGATGGACGCAGAAAAAATCTGTACCCAGGTTCTGGTGAACAAGCGCAGCCGCGAAACGGCAGAAAAGACGAGAATCAACGTCAAGAAAAAGCTGGGCGGCGCGCTGGACGTGGCAAATCGGGTCAAAAAGTTTGTGGACTGCCGCAGCAAGGATGTTTCCCGGCGTGAGGTGTATATCGTGGAGGGCGACTCGGCGCTCGGCGCATGTAAGCTGGGACGGGACAGTGAATTTCAGGCGATTATCCCGATCCGCGGTAAAATCTTAAACTGCTTAAAGGCAGAGTATGACAAGATCTTTAAAAGCGACATTATTGTGGATCTGTTAAAGGTTTTGGGCTGCGGCGTGGAAATCTCCAGCAAGCATAATAAGGACTTAAATTCCTTTGAACTGGATAATCTGCGCTGGAGCAAGGTAATTATCTGTACCGATGCGGACGTTGACGGTTACCAGATTCGCACCTTGATTTTAACCATGATCTATCGGCTGGGTCCGACCCTGATTGAAAAGGG
>OLOI01002299.1_pt1 | contig 14044 bp, 9 predicted proteins | sample 1672131 | NCBI WGS metagenome assembly OLOI01 (sample SAMEA3136651, study PRJEB25190) | human gut metagenome | reverse complement strand
CGACTTTGCGTCGCCGCAAAGCTCAAGCACGCAACCCGAATGCACGGAAGGGCGGCCGTATGGCATTCCTATTTGCGCTTGCTCCAGATGGGGTTTACCAAGCTACGTTGTTGCCAACGCACTGGTGCGCTTTTACCGCACCGTTTCAGCTTTTCTCCTGCATGCAGGGGAGTCTTCTTTTCTGTGGCACTGTCCGTCGGGTCGCCCCGCCCAGCCGTTAGCTGGCATCTTGCCCTTGGGAGCCCGGACTTTCCTCATGCTTGCGCACGCGATTGCCCGGCTCACTCGAGGTGGTAGTATACATCGTTCTTCGAACGATGTATACGGCCGACGCTGCGGGCCAATCGGGCGCCTCATCTTGCTTCTGCAAGCAGCCTTGACGGGCAAAGCCCGTCTGGCGCCTGCTTTCAAAGCAATCTGAGACACCGGATTGGCCCTCGCTGACTGATATGGACCTGAGGGCTTCGGAAAATTCCCCTATGATGTTTCCTCGATCTCTGACTTCTGCTATTCGTTTTTCTGGTTTCATGGTTAGGGATGATTCTCGTACTCTTTCGCTCTGAAAGGATTTTCATATGAAACGCTGCTTGCTTGTTGGCGCTGCGCCTTCGGCCCATAAAGAGCTTGACTACATCCTGCAAACGCAGGGATTCGATGCGGTGTATGCGGTCGATGGCGGGTTCGCGGCGTTGCAGGAGCGCGGCATTGTGCCTGATGCGGTGTTCGGCGATTTCGATTCGCTTGGAGCGGTACCTCAGCATCCATGCGTGTTCGAGTACGACATGCACAAGGATTTCACCGATATGGATTTGGCAATTGGCCATGCCGAGCAGCAGGGTCTTGAGGAGCTGGTTATCTGCGATGCGTTTACGGGCAGGCTCGACCACTCCCTAGGCAACTTGCAGTTGCTTATCCAAGCGGCCGCTCGAGGAACATGCGTGTGGGGCATTGGCGAGGAAACAGTAATAGCCCCGCTGGTGGCACCAGGGCCGTTCTGCTCTCTTTCATTTGCGGAAGGTGCGCAAGGCACGTGTTCGGTGCTTTCCCATAGCGATGTGTGCAAAGGCGTTACCGAAGTGGGCTTGGAGTGGGAGCTCGGCGGCGCAACCTGCACGAACCGGGCGCTGTGGGGTATATCCAACGAGCTTATTGGCGGGCCTGCCAGCATCAGCTTGGAAGAAGGCTCGCTGTGGGTTATCTTCCCCCTTTTGGAATTCCCGCGCGCGGCGTATACCTATATACGAGTACAATAACGTAACCACATAACAGGGGAGCTAACCGCCCGCGATGTGCGGCTGTTCGGCTGAGAGGGGGCAAGGCCCCGACCCATAGAACCTGTATGGATAATGCCAACGAAGGGAGCCGTGATGGCGCAAGAACGTCTCATCACTCAAATCGATTATGCCCGTGCGGGCAAAATCACGCCTCAAATGGAAGCAGTTGCCGCCAAGGAGCATAAAACGCCCGAAGAGATTCGTGCAGGTGTTGCGAAGGGCCGCATTGCCATTCCCGCCAACATACACCATGCCGCTTTGAGCCCCGAGGGCGTAGGCGAAGGCATGCGTACCAAGGTAAACGTTAATCTGGGTATTTCTGGCGACCTGATGAACGCCGAAATGGAACTCGAGAAGGTGCGTACTGCTATCGAGCTGGGCGCGGAAGGCATCATGGACCTTTCCAATCACGGCAAAACGCACGATTTCCGTAAGCATCTTATCGACATGAGCCCCGCCATGATCGGTACGGTGCCCATGTACGATGCCATCGGCTACTTGGAAAAACCTCTTATTGGTATTACGGCTCAGGACTTCTTGGACGTTGTTCGCGCTCACGCTGAAGACGGTGTGGACTTCGTAACCATCCATGCTGGCATGAACCGTCGTACCATCGAAAACTTCAAAGAAACCGGTCGCTTGATGAACATCGTAAGCCGCGGCGGTTCGCTGATTTTCGCCTGGATGGAGGCTACGGGCAACGAAAATCCTTTCTACGAGTATTACGACGAAGTGCTGGAAATCTTGCATGAGCACGACGTGACCATCAGCATCGGCGATGCTATGCGCCCCGGCTGCAACTACGACGCTACTGATGCTGGGCAGATTTCTGAGCTTATCGAGATCGGCAAGCTTACCAAGCGTGCATGGGATGCAGGCGTTCAGGTTATGGTTGAGGGTCCTGGCCATATGGCATTGGACGAGATCCCCGCCAATATGAAGATTCAGAAGCGCTTGTGCCACAACGCCCCGTTCTACGTTCTTGGCCCGTTGGTTACCGATATCGCTCCTGGCTATGACCACATTACGTCTGCTATCGGTGGCGCGGTTGCCGCATCGTGTGGCGCCGACTTCCTGTGCTATGTAACGCCCGCCGAGCATCTGCGCTTGCCCGATGCCGATGATGTGCGTGAGGGTCTTGTTGCAACTAAAATTGCAGCTCATGCTGCCGATATCGCTAAGGGTATCCCCCATGCGCGTGATGTCGACAACCGCATGAGCGACGCTCGTCGCCGTATGGACTGGGAGGAAATGTTCAGTCTTGCCATCGATCCGGTGAAGCCCCGCAAGTACTTTGAGAGCGCGCCTCCTTCGACGGAGGGCACCTGCACCATGTGCGGCAAGATGTGTGCGGTTCGCACGGTTAATACCATCATGGACGGTCTTACCATCGACCTCGGCGAGGAAATGTCCGACAAATAGCAAGTATGAAGCGGCTGTCCCTTTGGGCAGCCGCTTTTACCTGTGATGCGAGCGGCGGGTGTTCGGGCGTTGAGGTGGCTCAGGCTCCCCTCGATACCCGAGCCGTTAGCTTGCCTTGAGCAAGGAGAGAATATGAAAACAGCGCTAACCATTGCTGGTTCTGATTCAAGCGGCGGAGCTGGCATTCAGGCAGATATCAAAACCATGAGCGCTTTGGGGGTCTATGCGGAATCGGTTGTCACAGCGCTAACCGCGCAGAACACCATGGGTGTGCAAGGAGTGGTTGCGACGGATCCCGATTTTGTATTACTGCAGATGAAAAGCGTGTTTTCTGATATTTGCCCCAATGCAGTTAAGATCGGCATGCTCCCTACGGCGGAAGTGGTGCATGCGGTGGGGCAGGGCTTGCAGCGTTTCGATGCTCAGAATGTCGTGCTCGATCCGGTCATGGTTGCCACAAGTGGGGCTGCGCTTTCGGAGGCGCCTGCAGTGCAAGCGCTTTTCGATTTGCTTGTACGGGCTTCCGTGGTAACGCCAAACATCCCCGAAGCCGAAGTGCTTTCAGGCATGCGCATCGAAACTAAAGAGGATATGCTGGCTGCGGCGAAGGCTATTCAGCTGAAAGGAGCGCAGGCCGTTCTGGTGAAAGGTGGCCATTTGGCCGAAGAAGCCGATGATGTGCTGCTGGAAGCGAACGGTGCGGTGACGTGGCTTTCCGCTCAGCGTGTGGAAACGAAGAACACGCATGGTACTGGCTGCACACTTTCTTCTGCTATCGCTTCGTATTTGGCGAAGGGCGAAACTTTGAAGCATGCCGTGGCTTTTGCGAAGCGCTACCTCACTGAAGCAATCCAATCAAATCCTGGGTTAGGGAAAGGCAACGGTCCTGTGAACCACCTATTCGCGCTGCGCTAACAAGGCGGTTTAGGATTGCATGAATCGCCTTGCCAACGCCAGAAGTGCTTCGCGCTCAGGTGCTACCTCTTCGTTGGCTACGGCGCTGAACAACTCGCTGAGCACAAGCCCAACATGTGGTCCTTGAGGTACGCCGAGAGAGATAAGGTCGGTGCCATTTACTGGTAGGTCGGCAGGAGAAAGCACTTCGCCTTGCTTGAGCATCTCATTGAATAGGCTTTCGGCCGCGTTGATCTTCTGGATCCATTTTGTTGCACGGGTCGATTTTCCCCTCGCATCGCCCCGCATCAAGTCGCAAATTGCGTGGAACAGGTCCTCGTTGTGCTCTACCAGGGCATACAGCTTGCGCACACTTTTTGTTGTGGGCTCGGGTCTGTCGCCATGGTAGCGGATAACCAAGTCGAGATCATGCTGCATCTTCTTGCTGAAATGCAGCGTTTTTGCGCTTTCGCGCATGTGCTGAACGCTTGCTATGGGGTGATTGGGCATATGGCCCAAGTTGTCTGCTCCAATGAGGAACGTATCGGGCTTGCCTGCATCGTGAAACAGCGCCGCCCAACGCACCAAGGGGTAGGCGGGGGTGTTTTCGACTACCGCAGCGGTGTGTTCCCATACATCGTAGATGTGCCAAGGGTTGTGTTGGTCGAAGCCGTCCATGGCTTCAATGCAGGGAACAATATAGGCAAGTTCGCGGGGGAACCGAAGCAGGGTTTGGCGCACATGGTTTCCGCAGAGGAGCTTTTCGAGCTCTTGCCTTAGGCGCTCTCCCGCGACGTCGGTGAGGGTAGGTGCATATCTGCGTATGGCGGCTTCAGTATCAGGGTCAATCCAGAACCCGAGCTGCGAAGCGAAGCGCATAGCGCGAAGAACGCGTAGGGCATCTTCTTGCAGGCGGGTACCGGGATCGTTGACGCAGCGGATTATCTTGTTGGCCAAGTCGTTCTGCCCGTCAAAAGGATCTACAAGGCCACGAACCGGGTGGAACGCCATTGCGTTGATAGTGAAATCGCGTCGCGCCAAGTCTTGCTCGATGGTGTCAACGAACAGCACGCTATCGGGGTGGCGGTGATCGGTATAGGCGTCTTCGGTGCGGAAGGTGGTAACTTCGATGGGTTCGTTTTGATAAACCACGGTTACCGTACCGTGCTTCGTTCCTGTTTCGTGCACCGCCATGCCGCTTGCCAGACACGCTTCGCGCGTTTGCTCCCAGTGAGCGTTGGTGGCGATGTCGGCATCGTGGGGTGTGACGCCGCGAAGGGCATCGCGCACGAAGCCACCGACAACCCAAGCCTCAAAACCGCGCTTCTCCAAAGCGTCGATGACGGCGCATACCGATGTGGGAAGCTGGGCAAGCATTCCGTGGGCTTCGATATGTGGCGCATCATTAAGAGACATGACCTCAGGCTTTCGTTACGAGTATGTTTCAGTATACGGCTTCGGTAGCGATTCGTGCGTCCATACTGGAGATATGTCTTGAGGCAATAGCCTGTGCGGCGTGGTGGTTTGTTGCGATTGCTTTCGCATGTCTTTCGAATTCGGTAGCGTAAAATCAAACGGTGAAAGATACGAACACGGTGCGCCGAGCACCTAAAAGGGGTTGCCATGATTGATGAAGTGCATATTCGCGATGTGGCATTGATCCACGAGGCAACGTTTGCGCCAAGCCCCGCCTTTACTGTGGTAACAGGCGAAACGGGCACGGGTAAAACCGCTTTACTGAATGCGCTGAAGATTCTGGTCGGCGAGCGCGCTGGTGCGTCGTTTGTGCGCGAGGGCTGCGAAGAGCTCCAGGTAGAGGGCCGTTTCTTTGGCGAAGGATGCGGGGAGGATGGTGTGGTGGCTGCGCGCCGCATCGGTGTGCAAGGACGCAGCCGCGTTTCCATTGACGGTTCGCTTGCTTCAGTGAAGGAGCTTGCCGGCGGCTTGGGCCAGACGGTTGATCTTTGCGGGCAGCACGAGCATCAGCGCTTGCTTTCACCTACCTATCAGCGTGCTTTGCTCGACGAATGGGGCAAAGAAGAAATCAGTGCGCCGTTGGGGGCGTATCGAGCATGCCTTTCTGCGGCAAACGATGCGTCTGCCGAGCTTGTTCGCCTGCAAGAGTTGGAATCAGCCGATGCTGTCGAGCTTGACAGGGCACGCTTCGCTTTGGAGCAGATCGGCAAAGCAGATCCCCAGGAAGGTGAGTACGAAGAGCTTATCGAGCGAATGCCTCGCCTGGAAAACGCCGAAATGCTGGTCCATGAAGCCATGTCTGCCCAGCGCAATCTAACAGGGTCGGGCGGTGCGGTGGAATCGCTTGAGTCGGCATTGGGGTCTCTTGAGCGAATCGCGGCGGTAGACACTTCCGTTGAATCCGTGTTGGAGCTTGTGCGTGAAGCATTCTTTTCGCTGGAGGATGTGGGTCGCGATTTGGCGACGTACAAAGATGGTGTCGTTTTCCCCCAGGAAGAGCTGGAGGCGGCGCAGGATCGCATTGCCGAGTTGCAGGGTCTTATGCGTGGCTTCGGTCCGCGCATGGAAGATGTGTTGGCGCAGCGTGCCGAAGCTGAGGCGAAAATCCGCGAATACGATGGGCGCGACGAGCTTATCTCCCAGGCTCGAAAGAAGCGCGATGCAGCGGAATCGGCACTTGCCGACGCGGCGCATGCCTTGGCGGAAGCTCGCGGCAGGGTTGTTCCTCGCTTTATCGATGCCGTCCAAGCCCAGATGGCTCGTTTGGAAATGAAGGGCGCACGTCTCGAGGCAAATATTTCTGATCTACCGCGCGGGCAGTGGGACACATGGGGCTCTCAGTCTTTTGAGTTCCTTTTTGCTGCTGGTGAGGGCCTTAGCGCTCAGCGGCTCGGCAAAATTGCTTCGGGTGGCGAAATGAGCCGCGTGATGCTTGCCCTGAAGGTCGCATTGGGCGAATGCGACCAGGTAGACACCCTGGTGTTTGACGAGATCGATGCTGGTGTGGGCGGTAGTACCGCTCGTGCACTTGGTGCCGTTCTTCGCGATTTGGCAAAAACCCATCAGGTCATTGTGGTAACGCACCTTCCTCAAGTTGCCGTGTGCGGTGATACTCATTATCTGGTAACGAAGTCCGGTGATGCGTTGCCGCAAACCTGCTTGACTCCTGTTTCGGGCGAAAGCCGAACGGCGGAAATTGCCCGTATGCTTGCCGGCGAGGTAAGCGAAACGTCTCTTGCCCACGCCGCCGAACTGCTCAGCGAGCAGGAGTAGCCGGTACTTGATCCGGCCCGTCATATGCAAGGCAAAGAAAAAGGAGAATACATGTCCGAATACCAAGCCGTATTGCAACAGCCGACAGATGGGCGCATGCCCGTTATCGGTTGTCACCTTTCTTCGGCTAAAGGGTATGCCGCAATGGCGAAAACGGCAGCTTCCATCGACGCTAACACGTTTGCGTTTTTCACGCGAAACCCGCGTGGCGGGAAGGCGAAAGCAATCGACGATGCTGATGTGAGGGCATTCGCGGAAGAGGCGGCGTTGGCGGGTATTGGGCGCATTATTGCGCATGGTTCGTATACCGTGAACCCGTGTGCGGCGAAAGAACAGGTGCGCAGTTTCGCATTTCAGGCGCTTGCCGAAGATTTGGCGCGAATGGAACGCACCCCGGGGCAGTTGTTCAACATTCACCCCGGCTCTCACGTAGGGCAAGGGGCGGATGTGGGCATTGAGCTTATTGCCGAGGTCTTGAATACCGTATTGACGCCCGAACAGACCACCACGCTTCTGCTGGAAACCATGGCGGGAAAGGGAAGCGAGGTGGGCCGCACCTTCGAGGAGCTGGCTGCCATCATCGATCGCGTTGAGCTCAACAGCCATCTGGGGGTTTGCCTTGATACCTGCCATGTATGGGATGCGGGATACGACATTGCGAATAACCTGGATGGTGTGCTCGGGGAATTCGACCGTGTTATCGGGCTGGATAGGCTGCGTGCTTTGCACATTAACGATTCCCTCAACGAATGCGGTGCCCATAAAGATCGCCATGCGCGCATTGGCGAAGGCCGCATTGGTAAAGAAGCGCTGGCTGCCGTAGTGATGCATCCTCGACTGTTGGGATTGCCCTGCATTCTGGAAACGCCGAACGAGCTGCCGGGCTATGCGGAAGAGATCGCATTTTTCCGTTCTTGCGTTGTGTAAAACGATTGTTTACCATGAACGGGTCTTATTAATTCCCCTTAACAGCATATTTGCAGGTGGCCTTTTACGGGCAAAGTGTGCCTGCACGGTTATTCATTTCTTTTAAGGAGGATCCAGTGAAATTCTTTCTGGACACTGCCGATCTCGATGAGATCGAAGAGGCAGCAAGCTGGGGTGCGTTGGCTGGCGTAACCACCAATCCGTCTTTGTATTCTCGCATCGGCGGCAAGCTTGATGACTTCCACAACCACATCAAGCGTATCTGCGACATCGTTGGCCCTGATTGCCCCGTTTCCGCAGAATCTGTTGCTATGACGCGCGAAGAGCTCATCACCGACGGTCGCGAGCTTGCCGCAATTGCTCCTAACGTTGTTGTGAAGATCCCCACCATGGTGGAAGGCCTTGCCGCAACGCATGCACTTGCAGCCGAGGGCATTCCGGTGAACATGACGCTGTGCTTCAGTGTTCCTCAGGCCATTTTGGCTGCCCGCGCTGGCGCTCGCTACATCAGCCCCTTCATTGGTCGTTTTGACGACATCTCGGAAGACGGTCTTGATCAGGTTGCCAATATTGTTACTGCGCTGAACAACTACGACTTCACCTCCAATACCGTAAACGGTGAGCAGGTCGAGGTTATTGCGGCTTCTATCCGCAGTGCAAACCATGTTACCCAGGCAGCGTTGATGGGTGCCGATATCGCAACGGTTCCCTTCGGTGTGCTGAAGAAGATGGTTCAGCATCCGTTGACCGATCGTGGCCTTGAGGCATTCCTCAAGGATTGGGAGAAAGTCCAGAACGCATGAGTGATGCAGAAGTAGTCGAAGAGTCTGCGCCCGAGGAAAAAAAGCCGGCACGTACTACGCGTCGTCGTACGGCGAAGGCCTCCGACAAGCAGGAGGGGGCGGCCACAGCGGCTGCGCCCTCCGATTCTGCTGAGGTAAAGCCTGCGGTTGCTGAGGCTTCTTCTCCGGATGAAAAGCCCAAGCGCCGTAGGACAAGCAGGAAGAAAGCCGAAGAAGCTCCTGCCGATACCGAAGCTGAGCAGAAGCCCAAGGCGGCTAAGCCTGCAAAATCCAAGGCTTCCGAAAAGAAGGAAGAGCCCCAGACTGAATCTTCCGACACGCAGAAGGGCGACGCTTCCTCCGAGGACGAGTCCAAACCAAGGCGAACCCGCACCCGATCCAGGTCGAAGGCCAAGGCAGAAGAAGCGTCTCAGGGCGAAAATGCGCAGGCAGCTCCCAAGCAGGAAGCTGAGCCTAAGCAAGAAAAAACTTTTGAACAGGCTTTTTCTTCCGATCAAGAGACTCCATTGAAGCAAAAGGATTCCTCGAAGCAGGAATCGGCTCCTTCTGAAGGGGCGGAAAAGCAAGAGCCTTCCGGACTCTCGGATGCTTCTGATGCTGCCGAGGAAAAGAGTTCCAGCGAGCGTGAAGAGCGCGACGACTACAAGGGTCGTCGTCAGCGCAAACCCCGTCAGCAGAGGGGCGGCGATCGTCAGAAAGGCGATCGAGGCGACCGCCAGAAGAACGATCGTTATCACAACGGTCGTCGCCAGCACCAGCAAAACCGTCGTGAGCCGGTGGCTCCTCAGGTTTCCAAGGAAGATCTCGCGAAACTAAAGGTCGTTGAGCTTCGCGAAAAGGCTCAGGAACTGGAGATCGACTTCAAGGGCCTTAAGAAGGCAGAGCTTATCGAGGCAGTGTTTGCTGCCAGCATGAAAGCCGAAGGCTTTGAAGAGGTCAGCGGCATCCTTGATGTGCTTTCCGATGGCTATGGGTTCTTGCGTACGAGCGGATATCTTCCCGGTGAAAAAGACGTATATGTTGGTACTTCTACTATTCGTCGCAATCACCTTCGCAAGGGTGACTACCTTACCGGCCAAACGCGCCCAGCGCGTCCGAAGGAAAAGTTTGCCGCTCTTCAGCGCATTGACACCGTAAATGGGGTTCCGCTTGACGAGGTTGGCAAGCGTATTCGCTTTGCTGATTTGACGCCTGTGTTCCCCGATGAACGCCTGGTGCTTGAGCACGGACGATCCTCTATCACTTCTCGAGTTATCGATCTGTGCGCACCTATCGGCAAAGGCCAACGTGGTCTTATCGTTTCGCCTCCCAAGGCGGGCAAAACCACGATCTTGAAGGATATCGCAGCGTCCATTACGTCGAACAATCCCGAAGTGCATCTGATGTGCCTTCTGGTCGACGAGCGCCCCGAAGAAGTTACCGACATGGAGCGATCCATTCATGGTGAGGTAATTTCCTCGACTTTCGATATGCCTTGTGAAAACCACGTTGCGGTTTCCGAGATGGTTATCGAAAGGGCAAAGCGCTTGGTGGAAAATGGGCAGGACGTCGTCATCCTGCTTGACTCGCTTACGCGTTTGGCGCGTGCCTACAACCTGGCGCAACCCGCATCGGGTCGCATCCTTTCTGGTGGCGTTGATTCGACGGCGTTGTATCCGCCTAAGAAGTTTTTGGGCGCTGCCCGCAATATCGAGGGCGGCGGAAGCCTTACCATCTTGGCATCGGCTCTTATTGAGACGGGTTCGAAGATGGATGAGGTTATCTTTGAAGAATTCAAGGGTACCGGCAACATGGAAGTGAAGCTTGATCGCTCGTTGGCGGAGCATCGCATCTTCCCTGCAATCGATCCGGTTGCATCGGGCACCCGTCGAGAAGATCTGCTGCTTGATCCTCAGGAGGCGCCGCTCATTTGGGCAGTGCGTCGTGTGCTCGCCAATCGCAACAACGTTGAGCGAGCCATGGATTCGCTTATCAAGTCGCTTAAGCAGACCAACGATAACCAGGAGTTCCTGATGCGCGCTGCAAAAAAAGCGCAGCAGGGACGTCATTTCGACGAGAGCGGAGCGATTGAAATCTAATAAATGAGATTTCGGTTCGCGACGTGATCTGGCTGCGTAGAGCATATCGTCATCGCTTATAATTACGAAAAAATGGAACCCTGCCGTTCGGCGGGGTTCCGCAGTGTTTACCTGTCTGTATTTATAGGGAGGTCATGTGCCTCAAGAGCCATCATCTCAGCATCCAGGCGGACCTCAACCGCCAGTAGGGTATGAGCAGCCTGCGCCTCAACCCCCGTTCGAACAAACACCGCAGTCTGCTGCGGCGGCAACCGTCTATTGGAAAGAGCCTCGCAAATCATGCGGATGGATTGTGGCGCTTGTCGCAATTATCGCGGTGTGCCTGGTGTCGGTTTTCGGTATTGTGTCTTGCACCTCAGCTATTGCTGGCCTGGGCGGGTCGAACGCCTACGACAGCGAGCCGTTGCTCCCGAATACGGTTGCGGTTATCGATGTCGACAGCACCATTCAATACGATGGCACCACGAACAGCCCCGATGGCCTGAAGCAGCAGCTTGACGTTGCGGCAGACGATAGCAGGATCATTGCGGTGGTGCTGCGTGTGAATTCAGGGGGCGGTGTTGCCACGGCTGGCGAGGAAATGTCCACCTACGTGAAGGAATTCCGAGAGGACACAGGCAAACCAGTAGTGGTTTCGAGCGCTTCTACCAATGCGAGCGCTGCTTACGAGATATCCAGCCAAGCGGACTACATTTTTACGGCGCATACCACCGCCATCGGCGCAATTGGTACAGCGATACAGGTGGTCGATTATTCTGGTTTAATGACCATGCTCGGTATCTCTACGGAAGATATTACTTCTGCTGAAAGCAAGGATTCCACCTACGGTACGCGCAAGCTTACCGATGAAGAGCGGGCATACTATCAGGCTCAGGTGGACCAGATCAACGAAACGTTCATCCAAACTGTCGCCGATGGTCGTAATATGTCTGTCGATGAGGTGCGCGCTTTAGCTACGGGTCTCACGTTTACCGGCGACGATGCCGTGAAAAACGGTCTTGCCGACGAAATCGGCACAAAGGAAGACGCTATCGAATACGCAGCTATGCTTGCGGGGCACTCATCCGACTATGAAACGGTGAATCTCAGGCAACATAGCTCGGACGATATTTCTACACTGATCGACCTGATATCTGAAAATAAGTCTATTTCCGCTGATCAATTGGCTTCGGCGTTGAAGGAGTTGGAGAGCAATGGCTCCATCGCAAAATAAGAAAGAACGTATCGAGTGGCCGAAGCGTGCCGTTGTGACGGCAGGCATGCCTTATGGCAACAAGTCTCTGCACTTTGGTCATGTGGGCGGCGTTTTTGTACCCGCCGACTGCTATGCCCGCTTCCTCCGTGATCGCATCGGCCCTGAAAACGTGGTATTCGTCTCTGGCACCGACTGCTTCGGTTCTCCTATCGAAGAGGGGTATCGCAAGGAAGTTGAATCCGGTTCCTTCGAGGGAACCCTGGAAGACTATGTTCGTCGCAACCACGATCGCCAGAAGGCAACGCTTGATGCGTACGACATTAGCCTTGATGTGTACGAGGGCAGTGGCCTCGGCCATTGTGGCGAGGTTCATCGCTCTATTTCTGCCGCCTTTGTGCAGCGTCTTCATGAAAAGGGATTCCTGCATTTGGAGAGCACGCTTCAGTTCTATGACGCTCAGGAAGGCATGTTCCTGAATGGCCGTCAGGTAGTGGGGCATTGCCCTGTGCAGGGCTGCAAAAGTGAAAAAGCCTATGCCGATGAATGCGACCTGGGCCACCAGTACGACCCGGTTGATCTCATCAACCCGATTTCCTCGGTTTCGGGCACGGTGCCGGAAATGCGTGAGGTGCGTAATTGGTACTTCGACCTGCCTGGCTTGTCCAACGTAGTTCGTGATTATGTCGATGCTTTGGAAAGCGATCCGTGCATTCGTCCCGTTGTTACCAAAACCATTAAGGAATTTCTTGTTCCGCCTATCATTTACATCAAGGTGGAACTGCACGACAAATACCTGGAAATTGCAGACAAATTGCCCAAGCATGTGTATCGCGATGCCGCCAAGGGCAAGCAGAGCTTCGAGATCGAATTCGAGAACGTCTACGATCGCGATAAAGCGCGTGTCGTGTTGGCAGGTGCGAATATTCGCTTCCGCACCGGTAAGGCATTGGTGCCGTTCCGTATTTCCGGCAACGTCGAATGGGGCGTGCCTGTTCCCGAAATCGAAGGGGTGGACGGTCTTACGGTATGGTGCTGGCCCGAAAGCCTTTGGGCTCCGCTTTCCTTCACCATGGCGCGTAACGACGATCGCGGTCTTTCCCGCTCGGCATGGCGCTCTTTCTGGTGCAAAAAAGACGCAACGGTGTATCAGTTCATCGGTCAGGACAACCTGTATTTCTATGGCGTTGCCCAGCCTGCCTTGTTCGCCGCTCTTCAGGAAAAGCAGCCCGTGGTTGCCGATGCCCCCGAAGGCGAATTGCAGCAGACGAAACTCATCGCCAATCACCATATATTGTTTGGCGACAAGAAGGCCTCTTCCTCTGGTTCGGTGAAGCCGCCTACGGCAGACGAGCTTTTAGAGCACTACACCTCCGAGCAGCTGCGTGCCCATTTCCTCGCTTTGGCGCTCGACCAGAAATCGGTAGGGTTCAAGCCGAAAATCTTCGATCCCGACCCCGAAAAGCGTGAAGATCCCCGCGTTGCCGATCCCGCCTTGAAAGAAGGCGCGCTTCTTACCAAGGTGTTTAACCGTTTGGCACGTAGCTGCTTCTACGAGGCAGCAAAGAATTTTGAGGGATATATGCCCCTCGGTGCGGTGAGCATCGAGGTACTTGCCAAGGTGAATAAAACCATGCACAAGTACGAAGAGCTGATGTATCACGTCGACCTCCATTCCGTCATGGCCTTGATGGACGAGTTCATCCGCTACGCCAATAAGTATTGGTCAAGCGGCATTCGCGAAGCGGAGGCCAATGAGGATGCCGATGCTCGCCGCAAGGTATTGGTTGATTCGTTCTATTTGCTGCGTATCGCAACGTTGCTGATGCATCCGGTTGTTCCGCGTGGCACCGAGCGCATCTGCGACTATATGAATTTTGAGTTCGAAGACTTCTTCAGCTGGAATTACGATTTCGACAGCATGGAAGAGCTGTGCAACGCCATGGAGCTTGACGAGCGCCGTCATCGCGTTCGCGATCTCCCTCCGCGCACTGACTTCTTCAAGTTCCACCCCAGCCAGATCAAGAAGAAATAGGCTATCGAAGAGCCTCGCTACACGTGCCGGACCTCCCTGGCGCTTCTGGATAAAGATTTACCTCAGGAGTACCACGGCGGGCTCGGCTTCGCTTGCGGGGCTCTTTTTGCTGTGCGCAGCCCTCTTTTATCCTATAGCCCCCTGTTCGGTAGGGCGTTATTTTTGAGTGC
>OLOI01002271.1_pt1 | contig 14223 bp, 10 predicted proteins | sample 1672131 | NCBI WGS metagenome assembly OLOI01 (sample SAMEA3136651, study PRJEB25190) | human gut metagenome | reverse complement strand
AGAAAATGCGAAAAAGCCCGTAATATCAAGGAAAAACGCACCATAGAGATGTTTAGTACGGCTTGAAGGCAGCTCGCCGCGCGCCGCAGTTCTCCAAGCGTTGAGTTTTCTTTCGATTTTTGTATCCAAAACCCGGACGACCGTGTGCCGTCCGGGTTTTGCTGTTTTTCGGCACGGTTCGGGCACTTGCGGCATAGAATGACGCGGGAACAGACGTTCCCGGATCTTTTATGGAGGGATATAAAATGGCTTCTTCCTGCAACGGCTGCTTCGGTGGCCTCGTATTCCCAGACTTTGTCCAGCAGCGGTGCTGCAATCCCTGCTGCAGACAGACGACCGGCTCTGTCGGCGGTACTTCGACCACAAATCCCACCTGCACCTGTACCTGCACCCGCTCATGCTCCGCCCGCTCCACCGCCATCGCATCAACGGCGACTCCAACACCCGAAACTCCGCAGCACCGCATCGCCCAGAGCCCCACGGCACCGAAGCGGTAGACCGACGTGGGCAGAACACCGCAATAACCACCTTTCGTTCGCCTGCGCAGACGAAGGGCCCCGGACGAAGCATCTTTGAAGAGCATTCCCGAACAGGCGAAGGGCAACATTCCTAGACGAAACGTTTTCGAGGCTCATTTCGGACAGACGCAGGCGCGCCCTTTGAATGAAGCACCCTCGAGGCGCACTCCGAGCAGACGAGGGGGGGGAATTCCTGGCAAAATATCGCCCTAATGCATTCCCGAAGGAGTCCCGGACAGGAAAAACGCCCTTTCGCGGCAAGATATCGCCGCCATGTATCCAAAATGAGCTGGTTTTGGCAAGATATGCTCCCCATGTATTCAAAATGCCCTACAAAGCGCCGTTGGAGGATACATCAGGCGAACATCTTGCCAGGGAGGGGCGCTTTTCGCTGCACAGACCCCTTAAATCATGCATGGCGAGCGACTCTTGCCATGCATGACGGATTCCACAGGACAAATCTTGCCACGCTCGACGGATCCCGCTGGACGAACCCCGCCACGCTCGATGGCTTCAGCGGACGAATCCCGCCATGTTTGATGGCTTCAGCGGACGAATCTTATCGCGCTCGATGGTTTCTATCGTGCAAATCTTGCCATCCCGCCCTGGCGACTCCCGTTGGGCAAAGTACGCTTGATGGAGCCAACGGCTTTCACCGCCGCGTCCGTCATTGTCATTTCCGCGAATGCCCTTTAAAAAGCACCTGAATAACTGTGGGGCTCGGCTTCGCGGGGCCCAATCCGCTGCAGCCCCAGTTTCGTGGGGCCCAATCCGCCGCGATGCCTCGGCTTCGCGGGGCCCAATCAGCCCAGACCCTCAGTCCCAAAGCGACCGGGGCATTTCAGCACTAGGGCCCACAATACGCTGCGGAACCTCAGCCCCGAAACGCCAAGGCCGCTTCAGCGCCAGACATCAAAGCGCCCAGCCCAAAACCATCAGCCCAAACCACCAAGGGAAAACACGGAGCTCATCAGCTTTTTCGCGCAGGCACTTTGGGGGTTGGCAACCACGCTTTCGGTTGCGCCGCATTCGGCAACTTCCCCTTCATCAAGCACCAGAAGCCTATCGGCCAGCTCCGACACAAGCGCCAAGTCGTGAGTAATAAACACGATGGACACCTTGCCCTTCAACCGTCCGATGAGCGAAACAATATGTGCCTGAGTAGACACATCGAGGGCGCTGGTTACCTCATCGCATATCAGCACCGAAGGATCGACGGTAAGCGCCCTGGCCAATGCAGCACGCTGACACTGACCCCCGCTTACCTGAGAAGGAAAACGACAGTAAAAGGTCTCGTCCAAACCGACCAATCGAAGCTTTTCAAGAGCCCGCTCTTTCGCTTCCGCACGCGTAGCCCCGAAGCTGCGCGCCACCTCGGCGATGCTGGCGCCTAACGTATAACTGGGATCGAACGATTCCAACGGCATCTGGAACACCATTTGAATGCTCGAATACACCTCTTTGCGCTGCCTGCGCGGCAAACCGAGGATTTCTTTCCCGAACAAGGAAACCGAGCCGTCATCAGGCCGCTCAAGCAGCGTGGCAACACGAGCAAGCGTGCTTTTTCCGCTTCCACTACCGCCTACAATACCTAGGCATTCGCCCTGCTCCAAGGTGAAGCCTACCCTGTTCAGTGCCGGCTTTTCCATGCCGGGGAAACGTTTGGATACACCGTTAACCTCCAGCGCCTTCATCGAACACTCCTTAGCTTGGGAACGGAAGCAATGAGCTGACGAGTGTACGGATGCTGGGGGCAGGCAATAATCTGATTGGAAGGACCCTGCTCCACAACCTCCCCGTCTTTCATGACATACAAATACTGGGCCATGTGGGCTAGCACGGCAATATTGTGGGAAACCACTAAAAGAGACACCCCAAATTCGCGATTTGCCGAAACGAGCTCCTCTACCACTTGCGCCTGAACCGCCATATCAAGAGCGCTGGTAGGCTCATCAGCGAAAACGACCTTTGGGGAATTCATCAGCGCAAGGCCAATAGCAGCACGCTGGGCCATACCGCCGGAAAGCTCGAAAACATAGCTGTCCAAAACCCGATCAGGGTCGGAAAGCCCCAGCCTTCCAAGAAGAGACGCCGCACGCGCGCGAGCCTCCCCCTTCGAAAGCCCGTCACGCAAAAGGGCAGTTTCCTCGAATTGGGAGCCTAATGTGCGCACAGGACTGAAAGCCCGCTGAGGGTTTTGCGACACCAACGACGCCACCGTGCTGACGTAGGAAAGATGCTCGACCTGAGACATACCGGAAACGTCTTTCCCGGCAAAGCGAATGGAGCCGCCGCAAACCTCGCCCGCCTGCCCAAGCATTCCAAGCGCGGCACGAAGCAGCGTGGTTTTGCCGCAGCCCGATTCGCCAACAATGCCCACAATAGAGCCCCGCTCAAGGGAAACGGCGACACCGTGAAGCACGGCGTCACCGTTGTACGCAACACGCAAGTTTTCTATTTCGAAAATTGCAGACATACACCCTACTTGTAAGACATCTGATAGTCCAGCCAGTCGTACTGACCCTGCATAGCAAGGTTTTCAACGTCGGCTGCTGTAACGTCATTTACTAGCGTATGAACCATGTAGACATAAGCATGGTCATCGAGCGCGACCTGCTGGATCTGCTTCACCAGCTCCTTCTGCTTGGCCTCGTCGCCGGTCTTCTTCAGCTGGCCAAGAAGCTCGTCAACCTTGGCGTTACTGTAATGACCGTAGTTGCTGGCGCCATCGGAGCCCATAACCGCAGACAGGTAGGTGTAGGGATTGCCCGTGGGAAGCGTGGAGTAAGCCATGGTGCCAATATCCCAGTCGCTGTCGGCCAAACGAACGGTAATCTTTTCGGCTACTTCAATATCAGCGGCAATGCCGATTTGGGAAAGCTGAGATGCCAGTGCCTCGCAGTCCATGGGCAGCGCAGCGTTTGCCTGATAGGTAACCAGTTTCAGGGAAAGCTTCTTGCCGTCTTTTTCCAGCACACCGTCGCCATCGTTATCGGCGTAGCCGGCATCGGCCAGAATCTGCTTTGCCTTTTCCACGTCGAAGCTATCGCAGGTCACACCATCGGCATAGCCAGAAGAATCAGGGAATGCAGCGTGGGATGCCTCGGCGGAATTGTTGTAGATGGAGCTAACATACGAATCACGATCGACGCACATGCCAACAGCCTGTCGAACCGCATCATCCTGCATAGCTTCGCTCTTCATGTTGAAGTACAGCATATGGGCACGAGCCTGATTGGTCTGATGCAAAGTGTACTTGGACGTATCGCTCAAGTTTCCAATCTGGTCGTCTGCAACATTCATCAGCGCACAAACCTCGCCAGACTGTAGCGCGGATACCTTCGACTGGTCGTCGGTCAGGTACTTCGCATGCACGGTCTTGATCTTCGGCTCGCCCTGCCAATAGGAATCGTAGGCAGAAAGCTCAACGTCTCCATTGCCTGCAACCGAATCGATCTTGTAAGGGCCGGTGCCCACAGGCTCGTCTTCGGCAGCGCCCGAGTTCACATCGATGATAGAGGCAACAGGCTCGGACAGTTCGTTCTTAAAGGCGGTGTTAAGGGAATTGGTGGTAACGGTAAGCACGTTGCCGTCAGCCTCCATATTGGCAATATCGAGCGATTTCTTGGCGCGCTCGTTCATGCTGATGGTGCGATTTAGGCAATCCGCTACCGCCTGAGCATTGAGCTCGTTACCGTTCTGGAACGTTACCCCTTCACGAATCGTGATCTTCCACGTGGTGTCGTTCACCATTTCGGCGGACTCAGCCAACATGGGCTGAGGATCGAAGTTGGCATCAATGCGGAACAGCTGCTCGTAGATGCCCAGATAGGAACCCTGCCAACCCATGTAGTTATTGGTTGGGTCAAGGTTGTACTCGCCAGCGTTGGAAGTCCAGGCAACGCTCATCTCGTCGCTATTGCTCTTAGAATCCGACGAGCATCCCACAAGCGCGCCCACGGCGCCCGTGCCCAAAGCACAGGCAAGGGCTACAGCGGCAATGCGCTTTGCCCACCTCTTCTTAGCTTTCATCATCTCGCTTTCCTTTCTTCGATGGTTTTATTTCTTTGCCCTTACAAACAGAGAGATCTTATTTCCCAGCACTTCGTTTACCGAATCGCCGAAAAAGTTGAACACCGCAACCACCAAGAAGATGGCAAAACCTGGTGCGAACACCGCCCAAGGTGCAGTTTGGAACCCTGATGCCGCCTGATTGATCATGGCGCCCAACTCGGGCGAAGGAGGCGATGCACCCAAACCCAAAAAAGAAAGTCCCGCCAAACTGAGCATCGAACCGCCGATGTCCAAGCACGCCGTAACAATCAGGGGCGGAAGAATATTGGGCAGCACGTGTTTCAGAGCAATTGCCATTCTGCTCAGGCCGCCAATAACTGCCGCCTGAATGAAGGGGCGCTCTTTCAACGCCAACACGGAAGAACGGGCAATGCGCGCAAAGCGCGTCCAGCCAGGAACCACCAGCGCGATAACCGCATTCTGCAAACCGCCGCCCAGAAGGCCGGCGATGGCAATGCCCAAAACCAAAGTCGGGAACGCCATAAAGGCATCGGTGATGCGCATTACCACGGAATCGAACACGCCGCCGATATACCCCGACAACGTACCCAGAACCGAACCGATAACAACGCTTAAAGCCACAACCGCCAAAGCGGCAAGCACGGTGGTGTGCAATCCCGTTAGGACACGACACAAAATGCAACGACCCAGCGAATCGGTGCCCATAAGAAATTCCCCGTCGGGTGCGCGGTTCGACAACGCAAGGTTGGCAAGTTCGGCATCGTGCTGGCACAACAAAGGCGCAACGAACGAGAACGCAACGATAAGCAGCACAACAATGCCGCAATAGAGCGCACGGCGCCCAGCCAAACCACCGCTTCGACGTTTACCCCTAAGCACGCACACCACCCCGCCTGTCTTGGGCGGCAGATTGCTCCAGCGCCAAACGAGCACGGGGGTCAATGCGAGCCTGAAGCAAGTCAACGCAAAGGTTGACCAGCACAAAGAGCACCGCAACGATAAGTACGTACGCCTGAACTACCGGGTAATCGCGCGCGAATACTGCCTGCACCGCATAGAAGCCGATGCCAGGCCAGCAAAATACGTTTTCGATAATGGCGCTGCCACCTAAAAGCTGCGCAAACGTCATGCCCGTCAGCACCAAAATGGTAGGCGCCGTGGCTTTCAGCACGCTGCGGGACAGAATGGCAACGTCGGAAATGCCGCGCAAACGCGCCGCCTCGACGTAGTCCTGCTCCATTTCCTGTAACACGATGGTGCGGATCTGGCGGATGTACATCGCTGATTCGCAAAGGACCAGCGTCAGCACAGGCAGAACCCAGCCAACACCCTTCATGCTTCCGATACTGGGCAACCAGTGAAGCGTCAGGGAAAATACAAATATTAAGATCAGAGCCATCAAGAAGCCCGGGACCGAAGCCCCCACAAAGGAAGCGAAGCGAATAATCAAATCAGTTGCGCGGTTCTTCTTCAGAGCGCACAAGCAACCAAGAGGAATGGACACCACAAGCGTGAGTGCAAGAGAGGTAACGGCCAAGAACAGCGTTGCTGGCATGCGCGCAGCGATTTCCGATGCAACGGGCCGCCCCGAGCCGATCGATATTCCCAAATTCCCTTGGAATATCCCCGCCAACCACGCAACGTACTGTTCCGCCACAGGCTTGTCCAAGCCGAGCTCTGCCCTTTTCTGGGCAACCACATCAGGGTCGGGCACCGTGCCGCCGCGTGACAAAAGCGCCGTAACTGGATCGCCGGGAGAAAAGTACATCAGGAAAAACGAGACAAGCGTCACCAAAAACAGCACTACCACAAGATGCAGCAGTCGCTGTGCGATCATTTTTTTCATGGGACGCCTAGCGAACGGGCTTTCGCGCAACCACCATAAACTGCGGAGCAAATTCATAGCGCTGCTGTTCTTCGGCCGTCCACACGCGCGAAGAAACATCTTCAACTGCTTCAACTTCGAAGCCAAGCGAGCGAAGAGCCATCACGTCCCACGCAGGGCGGTCCGCCGCAGCAATGGGCATGTCTTTCGCGAGTTCTTCCAGGACGTTGAAGATGGGTGAAGAACCCGTACCATACGCAAGGGCACGCTTAGCGTCCAGCGATTCTTCGTGGAGGTAGTGCCACCAGGAGGAATCGAAATATACCAGGTAGCCACCAGGGCGCAACGCATCGCGCCAGCTTTCCAAGGCCTCCTTGGCAACAGCCAAGTTGGAAAGCACGTTGCGGCTTACCACCACATCGAAGGTTTCAGAAACGAACGGGAGCTGATCGACGCAGCCCAATACCAAAGGAATTTCCAGACCCTGATGCTTTGCGTTCATGCGGGCGTGAAGCAGCATGCCCTGAGAAAAATCAACACCGCACACACGATACCCGCGCGATGCAAGAGTAAGCGCCATGGCTCCCGTGCCGCAGCCAGCATCAAGAACCCAAGGTGACGTAATACCACGCTGCAGGAGTTTTTGCTGAATGAGGTCGCCCCATTTATCGATGGAGCCATCGAGCCCAAACGTGTTGGAGCGCTCGTTCCAATAGTCACGTGTGGCTTTGAGCACGTTGAAGGCTTCGTTTCCTTCTGCAGCAGCAACGGGTTTTTCCGCAGCCACAGCAAACAGAGGCGAAGCGCCATAAAGCTCATATTCCCAGTCCAAGTACACTTCCTTACCAGCATCTTCAATTACCGTGATGCCGTCAAAGCCCACCTGTGTCAGGGCATCGGCGTCCCATGCGGGGCGCACTACCGACGAAAGGGGAAGAGAGTCGTAGTAAGGCTTGTCGTTGGTACACACAGCTGTGCGGATGCCGGTTTTCCGATAATACACCGCTTCATTTTCGCGCACCTTCTGCGCAACGGCTTCGCTATAGAACTCGTGGTGCCAGTTCGCATCGAACACGAGCAGCTTTCCGCCAGGCTTCAGAACCTTCAGGCATTCACGATAGGCGGCAACCGGGTTCGGCAGCGTCCACGTAACGTTGCGCGTCACAACCAGGTCGAAGGTTGCCTCGGGGAAGCTCAAGCTTTCGGCGTCCATATGGAGCATCACAGCGTTAACGCCGCGCTTTTCGGCATTCGCACGTGCGCACGCCAGCATGTTATCGGAGGTATCGATGCCATACACCTTGGCGCCTTCTGCACCAAGCGCGCAGGGAAAGAACCCAGGGCCGCAGCCCAAATCGAGGACGGTTTTCCCTTCAAGGGAGCACCCCGCCAAGCGAGAAACCAGGGCGACCCACTTCGCCGAACGGGAATCTGTCAGCTCTTCGTTTACGTACTGATCGTAGTCATCAGAATCAGACCAGGAGAGTGATTCGTAATCGGGATCAAGCGCGGCTTCCTGCATCGCGCCCCCTTCTGCGTCGATGTTACTTCTTTTAGGACCGTAACATCATAGCATGCCGTAACACGTTCTTGAAATCTGTAACCTGCGAACGGCTTTTATGGGTTGCGGGCAGCCGTAACCCATAAACGGCTCCGTCGGATGCGGGTCGCTGCGACCTACGAACGGCTCCGCCGAATGTATGCCACCGCAACCTACAGGGCATTTTCAACAAGGCAAGAATAGCCGCAACCAGCAAGCCCCTTTCTGCAAGGTGCGGGTTGCCATAACCGGCAAGTCGCTTTCTGCCCATAACCCCCAATCCGAGGCGGCACATCTTTCGACGCCCAACAGCACGCCTAACCTACGCCATAAAAAAACGCCGCCCGTGGGAGGGGCGGCGTTGGTAGAACCTAGTAACGGCTGTCGAAGATGCGCTGGGTCTTTTTCTCAGAGCGGGGAAGCTCACCGATAGGCACACCCTTGGCATCGGGAGTGCAGCCGATCTTTGCCTTGAAGATGAGCGCCAGCTCTTCTTCGCAACGCTGCAAAGCTTCGCCTTCAAGCGAGGTTTCAAACAGCACCGTAAGCACGTCGCGGCCCATGATATGCTCGATCATTACCTGGTACTCGGAAGACGTACCCGAGGTTGCGGCGATGACCTCTTCCACCTGAGCGGGGAACATATTAACGCCCTTGACCTTGAACATATCGTCGGTGCGGCCTACCAGCGTGTCGATGCGGGGGTGTTTCATGCCGCAAGCGCAGTCGCCCGGAATGATGCGGGTAAGGTCGTGCGTGCGGTAGCGGATAAGGGGAGCGCCTTCCTTGCGTAGGGTGGTAAGAACCAGCTCGCCAACCTCGCCATCAGGCACGGGCTCGCCTGTTTTCGGGTTAACGACCTCGGCATATACGTAGTCGCTCCACAGATGCATGCCATCGTGCTCGTGGCAAGAAATGCCAATGCCCGGTCCATAGATTTCGGTAAGACCGTAGATGTCGAAGATCTCGATGCCCAGCTCGGTTTCAATGCGATGGCGCATCTTTTCGCTCCAACGCTCAGAACCTATAACGCCCTTCTTCAGAGCGAGCTTGTCGCGAATGCCGCGCTCGGCAATTGCCTCGGCAAGAAGCAGAGCATAGGAGGAGGTGGCACACAAAACAGTAGACTGCAGGTCTTCCATCATGCGCAGCTGCTTTTCGGTGTTGCCCGGACCCAGCGGAACCGCCATGGCACCCAGCTTTTCGGCACCAAGCTGGAAGCCGATGCCAGCCGTCCACAAACCGTAGCCTGGCGTAATGTGAATGCGGTCTTTGTTGGTGATGCCCACCGTTTCGTAGCAGCGCGAAAACATCGTGGCCCAGTCGTCAACATCCTTCTGGGTATAGGGAATCACCACCGGAATACCCGTGGTGCCAGAAGAAGAATGGATGCGAACGATCTTTTCCTCGGGCACGGCGGCCAAACCCAGCGGATAGGCCTCACGCAAGTCAGCCTTTTCGGAGAAAGGCAGCTTCTCAAAATCTTCCTGGGTCTGAACGTCAGAAAGATCGATGCCCTCGAATTTCTTCGCATAGAAGGGCGAACGCTCCTTCAGCGTCTTGAACTGCTCCTTGATGAGGGAGAACTGCTCGTCGGTCAATTCCATGGATCTGCCTTTCTGTGTAGCAGGTTGCCTTGTTACGCTGAAAACAAACCGCAAATAGGGGGTACCCCCCCCCTGCGGCTTTTAACCAAATTACAGATGATGCGTCACACTCTAGCACGATAAAGCGAAACGCATCGGAATAATCGAGTTACGCACCCAAACCCAGGCTGACGGTGCGGCCCATCGAGCCAGGTGCCTTCAGCCAAGCTAACGACACAAGCAGCAATCGAGCCGCACGTTCCCCAACTGGGCTGATGGCGCAGGGACTGCCGGCCTACGCGCCCGCGGCAAGACCTACAACGTGAGAACCAACCAAAACCACGCTCCAACCGCTGACAGCGCGAAAGTCAATCCAGATCAGGCTATGCACCCAACCAAGCCGAAAGCACGAGCACCAGCCTGCCTACACGCCCTCGACCAAGCTGACAGCGCGAAGGTTCATCTCGACGAAACGCTCCTTCACGCAAGCGGGAACAACGGCGCGCATATCATCAAGCGTCAGCACGCCGCGAAGGGCGCTCTGGCTTTCGGGTGCGTTTACCGCCTTAAGGGCGCTTGCCAGCATGATAATGTTCAGCGCCTTACGGGAACCCAGTGCGCCGCACAGGGCAACATCGTCCACCGCAACCACATGAGCACCCGATGCCTGCAAAGCCTCGATCATCTTGGCAGGGTCGTACGAAGGCGATTTGAAATCGCCCACCGTAGGGGCAACGCCTGAACGAGCAACTACCATCACGCCCGAAGGCTTCAGCAGATGAAGGGCACGCAGACCCTCGCCAGGTTCAAGTGCGATGATCACATCGTCGGACGCATCGCCAGGCAACGGAGAAAACACCTCTTCGCCGTTGTTGCCCATGCGCACGTGGCTCATAACGTCGCCACCGCGCTGTGCCATGCCCGTGGTTTCAGCCGTACGCACCTGCCAGCCCTTTGAACGGGCGGCTTCGGCCAAGATCTTCGCAGCAAGTACGCTGCCCTGCCCGCCGATGCCGGCAAGAGAAACGTTGATCATTTCGCGCTCCCTTCGTTCCCGTCGCATTCTAGGGCGCCATCTTCGCACAGATACGTGCATAAACCACAGCCGTTGCACAGCGAAGCGTCAACAACGGGGCGGCGATTCTCGGCATCCCACGAAAGCGCGGGGCACCCGATTTTCAACACGCACTTGCCACAGCCCGTGCACGCCTCTTCGCGGTAGCGAACAGGAGCACCAGGCTTGATCAGCTTCACGCAAGGCGATTCGAAGATGATGGCGGAAGGACCGTCGTAGTAAATTGCCTCACGAGCCGCTTCGCGCGCTTCGTCCAAACGCAGCGGATTGGCGCGGGTGATAACCTTCACGCCCAATGCACGCAGCACCGCTTCGATGGAAATAGGCTCGGACTTGGGACCCATCAAGGTAACGCCCGTGCCCGGATGAGGCTGAGATCCGGTCATCGCCGTGGTGGCATTGTCCAGTACGCATACCGTGATGTCGTGCTGGTTGTACACCGCATTGGCAATGCCCGTCATGCCGCTAGCAAAGAAAGTGGAATCGCCTACGAACGAAAGGGCCTTCTTACCAGGCTCTACCACGCTAAAGCCCTGTGCCACCGTAATGCCCGCACCCATGCACAAGCAAGTGTCGACAGCGTTCAAGGGCTTCGCATTACCCAACGTATAGCAGCCGATATCGCCGCAGAAAATACCGTCGCTTGGCTTTTTCAACGCGGACTTCACCGCGTAGAATGCGCCACGATGTGGGCAACCTGGGCATAGCAGCGGAGGGCGGGCGGGCGGCTGAATCTGAGCCACTTCTTCGCCAGCACTTGCAGCGGTGGCAGCCTCGGCGCCGAACACTTTGCGGGGCTCGGCCAGCTGCACACCGAAGAATGCACGCAACTGAGCAGCAATGGCGTCTACCGTGTTTTCACCGCGGTCGGTAGTTTCGCCCGTCAGCTTGCCATGCACGCGATAACCGGCATGCGCGCACCCTGCCGTTTTCAGCATTTCGTCTTCCAGAACATGATCCAGCTCTTCGAACACGATCACATCACTTAAGCCCTCGGCAAAGCGCACGGCGCGCTTCTGAGGGAACGGATACGGCGTGCCCACCTGCATAATGCGATACGCAGGAAGAGCATCCACCGTCTTGCCGTAAGCGGGGCCACCCATGGTGCAGTAACCGCCTTCGCACTGCGGCGGAAGAATTGGCGCTGCAGGAGCACCTTGCGCCCACACGAGCTTGCCCGCCTGAGCTTCTTCTTCCAGCAAGCGCAATGCCTCACGCGTATAGGCATACGAAATGCCGCCGGCAACAATGCCGAACTGAGCATCTTCGCCCTCGGTGAACATGGGGTTGAATGCGTCGAATTCGCTCTCGGAGAAATCGTTGGCAATGGAAACCAGACGCTCGTTGATTTCCTTGTGCGCAGCATAGGAGCGCTTCGGGAAAATAACCCAACGTGAATCACGCTTGAAGCCTTCGGGTGTGCGCGCCTGGGTATGTTCTGCCACCTCGAAATAGGTGGAGGCATGGCATACGCGTGTGGTGGGGCGCATCAGCACGGGAGTCTGATATTTCTCAGACAACTCGTAGGCGGCGCTCATCATCTGGCATCCCTGCTCGGGTGTTGCCGGGTCGAACACCGGCACCTTGGCGAAGGCCGCAAAACGACGCGTATCCTGCTCGGTCTGAGAAGAAATAGGGCCCGGATCGTCGGCCACGTACAGAACAGTGCCGCCTTTCACGCCCACATAGTTCAACGACATCAGGGCATCGCTGGCAACGTTCAAGCCCACCTGTTTGCAGGTGTACAGCGTGCGTGCGCCAGAATAGGCCGCACCCGCCAACAGTTCCAAAGCCGCCTTTTCGTTCGTGGACCACTCAACATGAACGCCTTCGGCGCGACCGGCGGCATGTTCTTTGGCCACCGTTTCGATGACCTCGGAAGAAGGCGTGCCTGGGTATCCGGCGCACACGCGCACGCCCGCCTCGAGGGCGGCATGGGCGAATGCTTCGTTACCCGTCAAGAATTCTTTTGCCATTAAGCTATATCCTTTTACGCCTCGGCCATATCGGCTTTGAGCTTTTCGATCTTAGCACGCGCTTCATCGTTGCCAGTACCGAGCATCTGAACAGCCAGGATGCCTGCATTCTTTGCGCCATTGATAGCAACCGTTGCGACAGGTACGCCGCTGGGCATCTGAACCATGGAAAGCAGCGAGTCCAAACCGCCCAAATCGCTGGTCTTCATGGGGACGGCGATAACAGGGAGCGGTGTATAGGCGGCAACAACACCGCCGAGGTGAGCAGCCTTGCCAGCAGCAGCGATGATGACGCGAATGCCGCGGTCTACTGCAGAAGATGCCCATTCGTGTACCTCTGCGGGCTTGCGGTGAGCGCTTGCCACCTTGACCTCGTAGGGAACGTCCAGTTCCTCAAGCTGTTTCATGCACGCTTCCATCGTAGGCATGTCGGACTCGGATCCCATGATGATTCCCACTACGGGCTTGTCGCCAAAAATAGAGCTCATTGCTTGTCCTTAAAAACGGAGTTTTCTTGTATGGGCAATTGTATCACCGCACCATTTCGCGGGAATTACGAGAACCGCAGCGGGACCCGCGCGGCAGGGTGAGATGCAGCGGGTGGCGGGGCGCGGATGGGCGCAGACGGCTCCACGGGTGGGCGGGACTCGGTTGGCTCGGGGCTGGGGCTCAGTTGGCGCGGGTTGGGGCTCAGGCGGTGCCGACGAGCGCGCATCGGTGGGCGCGATGCGTCGGCGTGGGCAGCGCGAGGGCGGCGGGAAGAGACCGATAGGCGGCTCATCCCGACCGCAATGGGCGGCGTGGCGGATGGCTGGGCACGGTAGACACAATGCGGGCGGCGAAGCGCGACACGTGTAAGACGGCGGCGATGAACGCGGGCGAGATGGCAGGGGGGGGCATGCGGCAAGCAGGCCAGGCCCGCGCCGCAGGGCGCAAGGCCCGTTCGGCCGGACCGCGTGTCACATGCCGCTGTCGCATGGCGCAAAGCCCGTTCCGCCGGACCGCAGGCTGCTGCCGGAGAAAGGCCGGGCGGCGCTGGCAACATCTTCGCGCCATGCGTGATTTCGGGTTCCTCGACGCGAAAAAGGGCCCTTGGCGGCAAGATTCGCGCGCCATGCATCCTGAATCGCCCGATTGCGCCCGGAAACGGATGCATGGGGCGAGGATGTTGCCATCTTGATCTCGGAAAGCATGCATTTCGGGCGGATGTTGCCAGGAAGGGGGCCTTTTTCGCGCATTCGGCGAAAAAGGGATGCATACGGTGCGGTTCTTGCCAGTCAGGGCCCTGGGGCCGCCGCAACGCGAGGAGAGAGATGGGGGCGCAATGCGGATGTCGGCGCACGGTGGGCGCGATGGGGGGGGCGATGAGCGCGGGATCTGCTCGGTGGCGACATAGAGGGATGCGGATGGCGGCACGCGGCGGGCGCGATGGGGGCGATGCGGGCGGGACTTCCCGATGGCAACGACCTAGACGACGATTCTGGATCTGCTCGGTGGCGACACAGAGGGACGCGGATGACGGGAGCAGCGCGTAGGCGATGGAGGTGCAATGGGCGCAGGGCTGGGCCCGGGCGGTGGGACGAATCCGAGGCCGAGGAGCGCGCGGAATCGTAGGCCTAGTGGGGCGGGCAGCGGCGCGAGGCAGGGATGGTGACGCGGTATGGCGGG
>OLOI01002269.1_pt1 | contig 14238 bp, 10 predicted proteins | sample 1672131 | NCBI WGS metagenome assembly OLOI01 (sample SAMEA3136651, study PRJEB25190) | human gut metagenome | reverse complement strand
CCGTCTGGGAGTTCATGGCCTCGAACCAGGACCGCCTCGAGCAGATATCCTACACCGACGACGGCGTGTACCAGGGCCTCCACTGCGCTATCGCCGGTCGCAGCATAGGGCAGCTCTTCACGTCGCAATCCAGCTACACCACGCGGTTCGTGAACTTCAACCCGCGCAACCAGGCCGACGAGCCGGATGCCTTCGAGGCCCGCGCGCTCGACGCGTTCTACGCCGACCCAGCCTGCCGCGAGTTCTACGAGATCGCGCAGTACCAAGGCGAGGAGGTGTTCCGTTACCTGGCGCCCATGCGCATCGAGAAGAACTGCCTCGACTGCCACGGCGAGCCGGCCGGCGAGATCGACGTGACCGGCTATGCGAAGGAGGGTTGGCGCTCGGGTGACGTGGGCGGAGCCATCAGCATCGTCATCCCGCTCGATGTGTACATGGACAACGAGAAGAGCGCCGTGGTGCAGGACGTCATCTTCTTCGGGGGCATGCTGGTGGCATGCCTGGTTATCATGTACCTGGCGCTCACCTACCTCGTCACGCGGCCGCTCAGCAAGATCCAGGCGGGCGTCGAGCGCATCCAGACGGGCGATCTGGACGTGGAGCTGGCGCACACGGAGTCGTCGCGCGAGATGAACACGCTCATGACCGAGTTCAACGAGATGGCGCACGAGCTGGCCGGCATCTACAGCAACCTGGAGGCGCAGGTGCAGGTCCGCACCGCGCAGCTGGCCGAGGCGAACGCCGTGCTCGAGCGGCAGCGCGCGCAGCTGGAGGAGGCCAACGGCCGCCTGCGCGACGAGAACCGCTACAAGTTCGAGTTCCTTGCCATGATGAGCCACGAGCTGCGCACGCCGCTCACGTCCATCATCGCGTTCACGGAGCTGCTGAACCGCAACAGCGAGCCCGCCGACGAGAAGGAGGCGGAGACGCGGCGCGAGATCGAGGCGAACAGCCGCGCGCTCCTGCTCATGATCAACGACATACTGGAGATGAGCCGGCTCGACGCCGGAAGGATCGAGATGAATAGGGAAACGGTAGACTTGGGCGACATCGCGGGCATGGTGCAGGCCGTGGTGCAGCCGCTGGCGAACCGAAAGAACATCGCGTTCGCCTGCGAGATCGACCCCGACGTGCCGCTGATCACAGCCGATTTCGAGAAGCTGCGCCACGTGTTGGAGAACCTGTGCGGCAACGCGGTGAAGTTCACGCCGGAGGGCGGCGACGTGCGCCTGTCCATCAGCTGGCATCCCGAATGCGGCCAGGTGTGGCTGCGCGTCGCGGACACGGGCATCGGCATTGCGAAGAAGGACCAGCGGCGCATCTTCGACCGTTTCGTGCAGGCCGACTCGTCGGCGTCGCGCCGCTACAATGGTACCGGGCTGGGGCTCTCGCTGGCGAAGGAGTACGCCGAGATGCACGGGGGCACCATCTCCGTGGAAAGCGAGCTGGGGCACGGCAGCGTGTTCGCGGTGCGCATTCCGGTGGACGGGCCGACCGAGGCCCGAGCGTGAATGCGGCGCTGTTTTCTGGCGGCGCGTCCTAAAGGGGGCAGTGCCTCGCGGAGCGAGGGAAAGCTGCAGGATGGGCTGCTCGGGTGCGCAGCACGAGCGGAAGGGGAGGAATCGTATGGGGAATGCGGCGAAAGTGATGCTCATCGACGACGATGAGAGCTTGCACGTGCTCATGAGGCGCATCGTGGAGGATGCGGGCTATGCATTCTGCGCGGCGTTCGATGGCGAGGAGGGGCTGACCCTGCTGGCCGGTGAGAAGCCCGACCTGCTCCTGTTGGATGTGATGATGCCCGGCATTGATGGGTGGGAAGTCTGCCGCAAGATCCGCCAGAACAACCAGACCCCCATCATTATGCTGACGGCAAAGGGCGAAACCTATGATAAGGTTCTGGGCCTGGAACTGGGTGCGGATGATTACATCGTAAAGCCTTTTGAAACCAAGGAAGTGACGGCCCGTATCAAGGCTGTTCTGCGCCGCTGCGGCAGCAAGGACGAAGAAAACAAAGGCGTTTATGACTTTGACAACCTGCACCTGGATATGAACCGCTATGAGCTGAAAGTGAAGGGTAAAGTGGTGGATGCGCCGCCCAAAGAGTTGGAACTGCTGGCCTGCCTGGCTGGGCACCCCAACCGGGTCTATACGCGTGACCAGCTGCTGGACGAAGTGTGGGGCTTTGAATATTATGGCGACTCCCGCACCATCGACGTCCATGTTAAGCGCCTGCGCGAAAAGCTGGAGGGAGCCTCGGAACAGTGGAACCTGAAAACCGTGTGGGGCGTTGGTTATAAGTTTGAGGTTAAAGAATAATGTGCCGCGCCAAAAAAGAAGAGAATAACGGGGCAGCCCCGCTGCGCAGCGTAAGCGGGGAAGTGTTTGCAACCTTTGCCTCGCTGCTGCTGGTGGCGCTGGTGTTGATGTGCATGCTGCAAACGGGGCTCTCCTGCGCGTACTTTGCCCAGGAGCGAAAAAGTGCCCTGACTGCCGTGCTGGACGGTGCTACTGCCATGGCGGAGACCTATGCTTCGGAAGGAAACATTGTGACCCTGCCCGGCGGGGACAATGAGTTGGTGGAGCGAGCCAAGACCGGCTTTGAACTGTTCAATACATCATCGGACGCACTTGTGTTTGTGGCAGACCGGGATGGCAACATCCTGATGCACACCGGCAAAGATGTAGCCGAAAGTGCAAAGATCCCGCAGAACTTGCAGGAAGAGATGGACAGCGGCAAGGATATCTTTCTTATGGGTACCATGGACGATACCCTGCACGATAAGTATTATATTGCGGGCCGCCGCGTGAATCTGGGCGGCAGCGAGGGTTATTTGTTTGCTGCAACACCGGTACATGCACTGGCGGTCTATATCCGCTCCATCCTGACGATGTTCTTGCTGTCCTCGGCGGTCATCCTGATTGTCTGCGGCATTTTGTGCATGGTGCTGGCGCGGCGCATTACCTGGCCGATCGAACAGATCAGCCAGGCCGCCAAACGGCTGGGCGGCGGCGATTTCACCGCACGCGCCCCCGTAACTGGCTGTCAGGAGCTGGCGGATTTTGCCACGACCTTTAACAACATGGCGGGCCGCCTGCAAAACATTGATAACTCCCGCGGGCAGTTTATGGGCAACATTGCCCATGAACTGCGCACCCCCATGACCAGCATCAAGGGCTTTATTGACGGCATGCTGGACGGCACCATCCCGGAAAGCGAGTACAAGCATTATCTTGGCGTGGTATCGCAGGAAACCGGCCGCTTGGCCCGGCTGGTGCAGAACATGCTGGATATCACCAAACTGGAATCCGGCGAGGTGAAAGGTACTCCCAAAAATTACGATATCTGGTCCACCGTTACGGACGTGGTGCTTTCGGATGAGCGCCGCATTGAGGATGGCAAGATCGACATCCAGGGCCTTGGCCCCACGGGCACCATGGTGTATGCCGACCCGGACTTTATCCATCAAGTGGTCTACAACATTGTGGATAACGCCATCAAGTTTACCCCGCCGGATGGCGTCATCAAGTTTGATATCCAGCAGGAAAACGACATGGTGCGGGTGACCATCGAGAACACCGGCGACGGCATTGCGCCGGATGCCCTGCCCTTTGTGTTTGAGCGCTTTTATAAGGAGGACCGCTCCCGCGGCCTGAACACCCGCGGCAGCGGCCTGGGGTTGCATATCTGCAAGGTGCTGATCACCCTGTCCGGCGGCCAGATCAAGGCCGAAAGCGAGATGGGCAAATGGTGCCGCTTCACCTTTACCCTGCCTGCAGGCAAAACCGAGTAACAGCCCCAACCCCGGAATCGGATACCCGGCGACAATAGAATTGAAAAGGACCAAAGCCATCAGCTGAAAAGCGTGCGGCTTTGGTCCTTTGTTTATGGCCTATCTTGTGCAAAGAGCGTGGGGTGTTCCGGTGTGCTTCGCCTTTGCAGCGGCTGCCCCAGCGCCGGATAGAAAGCGCGCACGGGGCTGGCCGACAAAAAGGTACAAAACGTGGGACGATGCACAAGCACCGCCCCACGTTATTTTATATTGGCAGAAATAAGATCAGAAATAGCACTTGATGTTGAACTTATCCACGTTCTGCTTTTCTTCCACCACCAGTTTTTCATGGTTGAAGTCAAAATGCACGCTGCGGCATTCATCCGTATTGCGGGTCAGGCGCAGCAGGGTGTCCACGCGCTTCTGCTCGTCCTTGGTATAGAACAGGTAGCTGGCGCCTTCGCGCTTGGCGCGGCCGGTGCGGCCGATGCGATGGGTGTAATGCTCGTTCTCTTCGGGCACATCATAGTTGATGACGGCGTCCACATCCGAAACATCGATGCCGCGGGCGGCCACATCGGTGGCAACCAGCACATTGATCTCGCCGGCCTTAAAGCGCTGCATGATGCGGTTGCGTTCCGCCTGGCTCAAATCGCCATGCAGGCAGTCTACATTAAAATGCAGCCGGGCCAGCTGGTTTGCCAGCATGCCGGTGTTGTACTTGGTGTTGCAAAACACCATTACGCGCTTGTAATCCTTGCTGATGATGATCTGGGCCAGGTCAGCCAGCTTGTCGCGGCCGGTGGTCAGCAGCTTGTACTGGGCAATTTTGGGGCTGGATTCCTGCACCGGCTGAACGTCTACTTCGGCGGCGTCGTGCTGGTACAGCCAGCCGATATCCAGTACCTCGCGGCTGATGGTGGCGCTGAACATGGATAGGGACTCTCTGCTTTTCAGCAGGTCAATGATGCCGCGCACATCCTTGTAAAAGCCCATGTTCAGCATTTCGTCGGCTTCGTCCAGCACAATGGTCGTCACCTGCGAAAGATCCAGCGCATGGTGGCGGTAGTGGTCCATCAGGCGGCCGGGGGTGGCAACCACGATCTGGCAGCCGGCTTTCAGCTGTTTCTGCTGCTTTTCCAGCCCGGCACCGCCGTACACGCACACCACGCGGATCTCCGGCAGGAACTGCGCCAGGTTAGTCAGATCCTGTGCAATCTGCTGTGCCAGCTCACGCGTGGGGCTGAGCACAACGGCCTTGGGCGCACCTGCCGGGAAACCAGCGGCCTTTTGCAGAATGGGAATGCCGAACGCAACGGTTTTGCCGGTGCCGGTGGGGGCCTTGGCAATCATATCGTGGCCGTCCAGCATCAGCGGGATGGCCTTCTCCTGGATCTCGGTCATTTCGGTAAAGCCCATGGCCTGCGTAGCCTGCAGGATCTCGGGCGCAACGCGGGTAAGTTCCGTAAACTGCATGTTTGTACTGCCTTTCGTCTGTTTTACACTTATCTTTTATTATAACAGGCTTTGCAATGCGCCGCAAGATGGGGACACGCAAAAAGGCCTCCGCCGGGAGCAATGTCACTCAGTTAAACAAACAAATCCCTCTATACCTACGCAAGAAGTGGTATAGAGGGATTTGTTCTTCTAAATATTTGACAACAGACGCAGAATGGGCGGCTTCTTTGCAAAGCTCACCATGTACAACTTCTGTCAAATGATTGCCCTGCCCGCAGAATCTTTGGTGGGTAATTCTGCGGGTTGGTTTTTGTTTCTTTTTGGCGCTAATTAAGCGGCATTGGCCGAAGCTGCGCTTTTTTGTTGCCTTATGCTTCTCACACGCTCAGCCGGTCGATCTCCGCCAGTTCCTCGGCGGTAAAGCCGGTATTTTCCACGGCCTTGATGTTGTCCAGAATCTGCTGCGTTTTGGAGGCACCGATCAGAACCGTTGTGACCTCGTCGTGGTGCAGCAGCCAGGCAAGGGCCATCTCGGCCAGGGTCTGACCGCGCTGCCGGGCAAGGTCGTTCAGGGCGCTGATCTGCGCAAGGCGCTCCGGCGTGATGTCCTTCTCCTTCAAGAACCGCCCGTCGGTGTGGACGCGGCTGTCGGCGGGGATGCCGTGCAGATAGCGGTCCGTCAAAAGCCCCTGCGCCAGCGGGCTGAAGGTGATGATGCCCTTGTGCAGCTTCGCGGCGGTATCCTTTAACCCGTTGTGCTCAATCGTGCGGTCAAAGATCGAATACCGGTTCTGGTTGATGACGAACGGTACATGCAGCTCGTCCAGAATGGCCGCGGCCTTTTCCAGCGTCGGGCCGTCGTAGTTGGATAGACCGGCGTACAGCGCCTTGCCGCTGCGCACGGCCTGCGCCAGTGCGCCCATCGTCTCCTCCAGCGGGGTGTTGGGGTCCATGCGGTGGTGGTAGAAAATATCCACATAGTCCAGCCCCATGCGCTGCAGGCTCCGGTCCAGGCTGGCCAGCAGATACTTGCGGCTGCCCCAGTCGCCGTAGGGGCCGTCCCACATCAGGTAACCGGCCTTGGTGGAGATGATCAGCTCGTCGCGGTAGACGCCGAGGTCGTCCCGCAGAATTTTACCAAAATTCAGCTCGGCAGCGCCCGGCTCGGGGCCGTAGTTGTTGGCAAGGTCAAAGTGGGTGATGCCGTGGTCAAACGCCGTGCGGCAGAGCGCGCGCATATTCTCATACGGGGCGGTGTCACCGAAATTATGCCACAGCCCCAGCGAGACAGCGGGCAGCATAAGGCCGCTGGCCCCGCAGCGGCGGTAGGGGATGACCTGATAGCGGTTTTGTGCGGCTTGGTACATGGGGAAAGCCTCCTTTGTTTTTCTTTCATTATAATATCCGCGGCGGGTGCAGACAATGTGAAAGCTGCACAAAAAGCAACATCAAAATTCGACACTTGACATAAATCCGATTTCGGACTATAATGAAATCCGAAATCGGATTTTAAAGAGGAAAGAGAATGGAAGAAAAGGAATCCCAGGCCCGCGCTCTGCTGGACAAAACGAACCGCCAGTTCAATGAGTGCAACGCCCTGTACCACGCGGCGGCGCAGCGGTGCGGCCTGTCGGACGCAGCGTTCTGGACGCTGTATGCACTGGTGACGTCGTGCGAGCCGCTGACCCAGAACCGCATTGCGGCGGACTGGGGCATCCCCAAGCAGACGCTGAACTCCGCCGTGGCGGCCATGGTCAAAAAGGGCCTGCTGGCGCTTTGCCCGGGAAAAGGAGCCCACAGCGGAAAGATCGTGACCCTGACCGCCGAGGGCCGTGCGCTGGCCGAGCGCACCGTCGTGCCGGTCATCGCCGCCGAGGAAAAGGCCATCCGCGCCTTTGGCCTTGCAAGCGCCGAGGAAATGCACCGTCTGGCGCAGCGGCATCTGGAATGCCTGCAGCGGGAGTTTGAAAAAATTGCGCGGTAGGGGCCGGGCATGCCCGGCCCGCAGCATAACGGAAACAGAGAGGTAAAGGCAAGGTGCAGGGCCGGACATGTCCGGCCCCTACGCGCGTGCCTGCCGCAAAAACAGGAGCATTTATGTCAAAATCAAACCAGATCCAGCTGTCCGACCACTTTACCACGGGGCGGCTGCTGAAATTCACGGCGTCGCCCATTATCATGATGATCTTCACGTCGATCTACACGATTGTGGACGGCTTCTTTGTCTCGAACTGCGCGGGCAAAACGGCGTTCACGGCGTTGAACCTCATTTACCCCTATATCCAGATGCTGGGCTGCCTCGGCTTTATGATCGGCACGGGCGGCAGTGCGCTGGTCGCCATGACGCTGGGCATGGGCGATGAGAAGCGCGCAAACCGGCTGTTTAGTATGCTGGCCGTTGCGACTGTGGGCATCGGCGCGATTTTCAGCGCCATCGGCCTGGCACTGCTGCGGCCCGTGGCGCTGCTGCTGGGCGCAACGCCCGAGCTGCTGCCCAGCTGTCTGCTGTATGGCCGCATTTTGCTGACATTCCAAACGGCGTTCATGCTGCAATATCTGTTCCAGAGCTTCTTTATTGCCGCGGAAAAGCCCAAGCTGGGCCTGTTCTTCACGGTGGCGGCGGGCGCGACCAACATGGTGCTGGACTTCGTGCTCGTCGGCGTGGCGGGTCTTGGGCTGGCCGGTGCGGCGTCGGCGACGGTCATCAGCCAGATGGTCGGCGGTGTGGCGCCCATTTTCTACTTTGCTAAGCGCCGTCCCGGCTGCCGCCTGTATCTCACAAAGCCGCTGTTCAGCCTGCGGGAGCTGTTCAAAGCCTGCACCAACGGCATCAGCGAGCTGATGACGAATATCTCAATGTCGCTGGTCGGTGCGCTGTACAACATGCAGCTGCTCAAGCTGTTCGGCGCGGACGGCGTTGCGGCCTACGGCGTGCTTATGTATGTGGGCTTTGTGTTCGCGGCGGTGTTCATCGGCTATTCTCAGGGCACAGCGCCCATTGTCAGCTACCACTTCGGCGCGGACAATAAGGACGAACTGAAAAACCTGCTGCGCAAAAGTGCGGGCATCATTGCGGTGGCCGGTGTGGCAATGCTGACTTCCAGTGAGCTGCTGGCCGAGCCGCTGGCCAAAATCTTCGTCGGCTACGATGCGGGGCTGCTGGCACTGACGACCCACGGCATGAAGCTGTACTGCATCAGTTTTATCCTGTCAGGCTTCAACATCTTCGGCTCAGCGTTCTTCACGGCGCTGAACAACGGCACAGTGTCGGCGGCTATCTCCTTCCTGCGCACGCTGCTGTTCCAGGTCGTGTCCATCCTGACCCTGCCGCTTATCATCGGCGTGGACGGCATCTGGCTTGCGGTAGTTGCCGCCGAGGCCATGGCGCTGGTATGCACCGGAGGATTTGTTGTGAGAGGGAGAAAGAAGTATGGGTATCTGTAAATAAAAAAGAGGGCGCGAAAGCGTCCTCTTTTTTGCGTCTCTAAGGCTTCCCCCTCGGGGCTGCGCCCGCAGGCGGCTCAATGCATCTCGTGAATGGGTAATTGCGGCACACTCGCCCCTCATCCGGCCTCGGGCGGGGCCTCGGCCACCTTCCCCCGCGGGGGAAGGCAACCTTGCTTATTCCTCGTCCTCATCCTCCAAAATCTCCTGCGCGACCTCGCCGCGGCTCATGCGGGTGTCCATGGCGCGCTTTTCGATCAGGCGGTGGGCGTCGGTCTCGGTGTAGCCTTTTTTCTCAATCAAATAGCACTTTGCGCGGTCCACCAGCCGCAGCTGGGCGATTTTGTCCAGCAGCTTTGCGTTCTCGGTCCGCAGCACGGCCAGGCGCTTGTAGCTGCTGGCCGCGATCTGCACGGCCTGCCGGAACTGTGCGCCGGTGAACGGCTTGGCCAGCACAAGCACGCCGAAATCCTGCAGTTTATCCGCGATCTGCTCCGCGGTGCCGGTCTTGGCCAGAAGGATGACGCCTGCGTCGGTCTTTTCCACGGCGTCGGTGCCCAGCTCGTGGCCGAACTCATCGGGCAGGGGCGTGTTGATGATGACGACCTCAAAGTCGTTGGTATCCATGCGGCGGCGCGCTTCGCCGCCGCTGGCGACAATCGTGGGGCGGGTATAGCCCAGCTCTCCGATATGCCGCGCCAGATATTCATTGGCGTTATTCCCCGCTGAAACGATCAGGGCTTTTGCCATAGGCTGCCCTCCCTTCCTGATAATTTACGATGGAGCTTTCGGGCAGGCCGTAGGGCGGGGTGCCCCCACCCCGCCGTGGGCGTGTGCCGTACGGAAAAGTTTTCTCTCCGGGCACACGGGCACGGCGGCCTGAGGGCAGGCCGCCCTACGTACTCCCGTAAAATCAAATGATCAGGAAGCTGTGCGCTCTTTCCCAGCTCTCGGTGTCGGGGGCACCCTCGGCGTCGTGGCAGAGCTGGGTCTGGTACTCAAAGTACTTGTTCATCAGGGCAACGGGCAGCTCGCGGCTGATAAACTCGCTCTGCCCGGCCACGGTGATGGCCTCGCGCAGGGTGCGGGGCAGGCTGTCCAGACCCGCCGCGGCGCTGGGATGGAACAGGTTGCGGTTCACGGCCTCGGGCAGGGGCAGGCTGTGCTCGATGCCGTCGAGACCGGCGGCCAGGATCAGGCCGATGACCAGATACGGGTTGCCCGCGGGGTCGGGCCCGCGCAGCTCAACGCGGCAGAACTCGCCGTGGGCGCTGGGCAGACGCACGAGCTGGCTGCGGTTCTGGCGGCTCCAGCTCACGTACAGCGGGGCCTCGTTTGCGCCCAGGCGTGCGTAGGAATTGGGCACAGGGTTGCAGAACGCCGTCAGCTCCCGCGCGTGGGCCAGGATGCCCGCCACAAAATGTCCGGCCTCGCTGTCGGGCGTAAAGGCACCGTCAAACAGGTTCTTGCCGTCCCGCAGCAGCGAGACATTGACGTGCAGACCGCTGCCCGGCTGGTTGGCCAAAGGCTTGGGCATGAAGCTGGCAAACAGACCGTTGCGGGCCGCAATGGCCTTGACGGTGCTCTTGAAGGTGTTCAGATTGTCGGCGGATTTCAGCGCCGTCGTGTAGCGGAAGCAGACCTCGTTCTGGCCGTGGCCGCTTTCGTGGTGGCTGTGCTCGGGGTGCAGGCCCATTTCCTCAATGGCAAAGCAGATCTCCCGGCGGATGTTCTCGCCCTTGTCCAGCGGCGGGATGTCAAAATAGCCGCCTATGTCCAGCGGGATGCGGGTCGGGCTGCCGTGCTCGTCGGTCTCGAACAGGTAGAATTCGCACTCGCAGCCGACGTTGCAGACAAGGCCCATGGCGCGGGCACGCTTGATGACGGATTGCAGGTAGCCGCGGCAGTTGCCCTCAAACGGCTTGCCGTTGGGCAGGGTGATGTCGCAGTACATGCGGATGACGCGGCCCTCGGTGGGGCGCCACGGCAGCACGGTGGCGGTGTCCGGGTCCGGCCAGAGCACAAGGTCGCTCTCCTCGACGTTCATGAACCCGGCGATGGACGACCCGTCGAAGCTGACACCCTCGGCAAAGGCGCGGGGCAGCTCACTGGCAAAAAGCGAAACGTTTTTCTGGTTGCCGAAAATATCGCAGAATGTCAATTTTGCGAACTTAACATCGTTGTCCTCAACAAAATTGAGAATGTCCTGTGCGGTGCGTTTCATAGGAACCTCCTGTAAAAGCCTTCCCCTGCGGGGGAAGCCGCAGATACTCGAAAGGCCCACCTTGAGCGGGCGGGCCTTTCGAGCTGGTGTAAGAAATAGGAAAAGGAGAATGGCGATTGTAAAAGGGTGTAACCTTACACCCGGCTGCGTCTTCACTGTGCGGGGCGGGGGCGCGGCCAGTAAGGAAAATGGCGTGATGTGGGCGGGCTGTTGCTTGCGGGGAAACAACCCATCCCGTAGGGGCGCATTCTATATGCGCCCGTCAACCGGCAGCTCCTTGCGGGCGGATACGGAATCCGCCCCTACAAAAAGCGCGGGAGAAAATCACTCGGTATAGAACAGCATACGGCTGTAGCAGGGCAGGGGCCAGTAATCCTCATCGACGATGCTCTCGGCCTCGTCGGCGGCGGCACGCAGGGCATCCATCGCGGGGATGACCTCGTCGTGGAAGGCGTGTGCCTTGGCGGCCTCGTCGTCCATGGCGCTGACCTTGTCGGTAGCGGCCTGCAGGGCGTCGGTGGCGTCGGACATCTCGTCGGTGTACTTGCTCAGGGCGGTCAGGACCTTCGTCTCGGCCTTGGTGGAGATGCCCTCCACAGCGGCGGTCTTGGCGGCGGCTGCGCCGGCGACCTCGCCCATGTAGGCGGTGGCGGCGGGGATCAGCTGCTTGTTGGCGATCTTGAGCATCGTGCGGGCCTCGATGTTGAGGATCTTGGAGTAGTGCTCCATCTCGACCTCGTAGCGGCTCAGCATCTCGGTCTTGGTCAGGACGCCGAACTCCTCCATCAGGGCAATGTTCTTTTCTTCCTTCAGCGCGATCATCGCGTCGGGGGTGCACTTGCGGTTCGGCAGGCCGCGGCGCTCGGCCTCGACCTCCCAGGCCTCGCTGTAGCCGTTGCCGTTGAAGATCACGCGGCGGTGCTCGTTCAGCGTCTTTTTGACCCAGGCGGCAGCCGCGCACTCAAAGTCGGCGGCACCGGCGGTCTCGGCCACGAACTCCTTCAGGCTCTTGGCGACGGCGGCGTTCAGGATCGTGTTCGCGTCGGACAGGTTCTCGGCGGAACCAGGCATACGGAACTCAAACTTGTTGCCGGTGAAGGCGAACGGAGAGGTACGGTTGCGGTCCGTGGTGTCCTTGCTGAACTTGGGCAGGACATCAACGCCCAGGTCCATCTTCATCTTGACGGGGCCGGCATAGGGAGAATCGGTGCAGATGGCATCAATAACGGCCTCCAGCTCCTCACCGACGAAGATGGAAATGATGGCCGGGGGTGCCTCGTTGGCGCCCAGACGGTGATCGTTGCCCGGGGTGGCGACGGAGGTGCGCAGCAGGTCGGCGTAATCGTCAACGGCCTCGATGACTGCGGACAGGAACACCATGAACTGCAGGTTTTCCATCGGGGTGTCGCCGGGGTCCAGCAGGTTCTCGTGCTTGGTGCCGAGGGACCAGTTGTTGTGCTTGCCGCTGCCGTTGACGCCCTCGAACGGCTTCTCATGCTGCAGGCAGACCAGACCGTGCTTGTCGGCAATCTTCCTCATCATCTCCATCGTCAGCAGGTTGTGGTCGATGGCGACGTTGGTGGTGTCGTAGATGGGAGCCAGCTCATGCTGGCAGGGGGCGACCTCGTTGTGCTTGGTCTTGGCGGGAATGCCCAGCTTCCACAGCTCCTCGTCCAGCTCCTTCATAAAGCCGGAGACGATGGGGCGGATCGTGCCGAAGTAGTGCTCCTCCAGCTCCTGGCCCTTGGACGGGGCGGAGCCGAACAGCGTGCGGCCGCACAGCACCAGGTCCAGGCGCTTCTGGTAGTCCTCCTTCTTAATAAGGAAGTACTCCTGCTCGGGGCCGACGGTGGTCACGACGCGGTCCACGTCCTTGCCGAACAGCTTCAGCACCTTGCAGGCCTGGTCGGAGATGGCCTGCATCGAGCGCAGCAGCGGGGTCTTTTTGTCCAGTGCCTCGCCGGTGTAGGAGCAGAACGCAGTGGGGATGCACAGCGTATCGTCCTTCACGAAAGCGTAGCTGGTGGGGTCCCAGGCGGTGTAGCCGCGGGCCTCGGCGGTGGCGCGCAGGCCGCCGGAGGGGAAGGAGGAGGCGTCCGGCTCACCCTTGATGAGCTCCTTGCCGGAAAACTCCATGATGGCGGTGCCGTCCGGCTGGGGGCTGACAAAGCCGTCATGCTTCTCACTGGTGATGCCGGTCAGAGGCTGGAACCAGTGGGTGTAGTGGGTGGCGCCCTGCTCAATGGCCCAGCGCTTCATGACGCTGGCCACGACGTTGGCGACCTCAAGGTCCAGCGGCTGGCCCTTCTCAATCGTCGCCTTGAGGCTCTTGTAGGTCGAGCTGGGCAGACGCTCGCGCATCTCATGCTCGTTGAAGACTTTGCTGCCGTAAAGTTCCATAACGGTTGCTGCCATACTTCTTACTCCTTTATTTCCTCTATTTACAGAAAAAGGACGCTGCGAAAACACATTCGCAGCGCCCTTGCTGTTATGCCTCTATTATACGGGGTAAGCGGACAAAATGCAACTGGCAATCTGACGAAAGAAACAACGGTTTTTTGGTTGAAATACGGCAATACTGTGAACTGTGCGCGAGAGACGGAATGTGGTATACTAAGAGCAGGTCGGATGACCGCAGGCGCAGCGACTGCGGCGCAGCGCCGTAGGGGCCGGGCATGCCCGGCCCGCTGCTGTACGGCATTGCAGCGATAACGGATAGGTTGAGGGCCGGACATGTCCGGCCCCTACAGGGAGGCAGGGGCTCATTATGGAAATCGAACGCAAATGGATGGTCACGGGCTGGCCGGAAGGGCTGACCCAGACCTCGGACTATCAGATGGATCAGGGCTACGTCAGCGTGCGCCCCACGGTGCGCATCCGGCGCGAGGCCCTGCAGGGCGGGCGCACGGCGCTGGTGCTCTGCTTTAAAGGGGCGGGCACCCTGAGCCGCGAGGAGATCGAGACCGAAATCGACGCCGAGCTGTTCGCAAAGCTCGAGCATTTAATAGGCAAGCCCCTTATCCGCAAGGAGCGCCGCGGCTATCGGCTGCCCGGCGGGCTGACGCTTGAGGTCAACTGCGTGGACCCTGACCTGCCCACGGCCTTCTGGTACGCCGAGGTCGAGTTTGAAACCGAAGCCCAGGCCCTTGCCTGGGACCCCGCCGCCGCGGGCCTTGCCGACTATCTGCACGACGAATGCACCGGCAAGCCCGGCAGCAGCATGGGGGAGTACTGGCTTCAGACGCGAAAATAAGGAAGCCTTCCCCCGTGAGGGAGACACAGCGTGTCGAAAAACCTCCCTCTGCGAGGGAGGTGCCCCGAAGGGGCGGAGGGAGAGAA
>OLOI01002259.1_pt1 | contig 14296 bp, 10 predicted proteins | sample 1672131 | NCBI WGS metagenome assembly OLOI01 (sample SAMEA3136651, study PRJEB25190) | human gut metagenome | reverse complement strand
CATCGCTGACCGAGGCGAGAGCCGAGACGGCAATGGCGGAACAGGGGACGGCGATTAGATCAAAATGAAATTTTTCGCAAATAGGTTTATCGACACGCTCAAAGGAGAGCAGAACTCTCCTTTTTATTCTTCGGTTTCTTCCGGCGGTGTGTAATGAATCAGCACCCGTCCGATTCTGCGGCCGTCCAGCTCCTTCACCGTAACGTGAAAACCGCTGTCCTCAAACTGATCGCCGATCTCCGGCATTTTTTCCAGCTGCTCCATCGCCCAGCCGTTGATGGTGTTTTGCTCGCTCTCGTACTTCATGCCAAACTTTTCAAAAAGTTCTTCCACGTCCGCGCTGCCGAGCGCCAGATACTCATTTTCGCCGATACATTCCATATCCTCAACCACGTCATCGTGTTCATCCCAGATCTCACCCACCAGCTCCTCCAGGATGTCCTCCATGGTTACAATGCCGACCGTGCCGCCGTATTCGTCCGTCACCACCGCCATATGCGCCTGGGATTTTTGCAGATGCTTAATCAGCTTTGAAATCTTAATGGAATCCGAAACAAAAATCACAGGTGAAATAATATCCTGTAGGGTCTGACCCTTGGTGCGGATCATCACAAAAAAGTCACGCTGATGGATAACCCCCACGATGTTGTCGATCGTATCGCGAAAGACAGGGATTCTGGAATAACTGCTCTCCATAAAGATATGATAGATCGCCTGCGGATCTTCTTCAATATCCACTGCGGTCAGATCCACACGCGGCGTCAGAATATCGCCGGCCTCCAGATCGTTAAATTCGATCGCACTTTTAATCAGGTCACCCTCCTGGGCGTTGATGCCGCCGTCACTCTGCGCCTCTTCCACAATGGTTAAAAGCTCCTGCTCGGTGATACCGCGTTCATCCTGTGTCTTAAACACTTTTTTCAGCATTTTTTTCCAAATGCCAAACAAAAAGTTAAAAGGAACCAAAACCGTCATAATCCCTTTCATAATCGGTGCCGAGAACATCGCAAACCGCTCCGGCGACTCCTTGGCGAGGCTCTTTGGCGAAATCTCACCGAAGATCAGAACGACCACCGTCATAATCACGGTCGATAACGTGACCCCGTAATTGGGAAAAATCTTTAAAAAAAGCACGGTCGCAAGCGAAGACGCCGCAATGTTCACCACATTGTTTCCGATTAAGATGCTGGACAGCAGTTTGTCATACTGCTCCGAAAGCCGCAGCGCCAGCGCCGCTTTTTTATTGCCGTCCGCCGCCATGTTTTTCAGCCGGATACGGCTGAGCGAAGAAAACGCGGTCTCTGTTGCAGAAAAATACGCCGAACAAACCACAAGCAAAAGGATCAAAAATAAGGTTCCCGGGCTACCGTCCATAAGGAAAAATTCCCCCTAAAAGATAATTTTAGTTTAGGCACAAAATAATTTCATTGTATTTTTAGAGTATAACACAATATCGGCTGCAATGCAACCATTGTCTCTTTCTGTCATACAAATTTAATCTTGATTTAGGGATTTTTCTCTGTCCTCCCATGGATTTTTCGCATAGAAACTCTTGTTTTTCTCAAACTAAAACCATAGACGAAATCAGAAAATTCCGCCGATTTAAAATATCAAAAAAGTGTGTGTTCGGCGGATAATTTTTCTTTTCTTTCGTCCCGGCAAAGGCGAAAAGCCGTTTTTGTCAATTTTTAAACCAGGAGGTTTTTTTATGTTTGATTCTTCCTATATGGGCTGCGCGTGGATGGCCGCCGGCCGTGCTTATCTCCCTATTTATGCAATGCTTTAGCGCATCATGTTTTTAACGGAAATTCCGTCCGCCATACTAGTATGGCGGAATACATAAATTTTATGAAATCGGTTCATAATCAATGTAGGAAATAAGCGCCTTATCTCCATGGGTGCACGAGAGCCGAACCAATATGCCCTGTAATGCAAAAATCATTGCCTATTTTCATTGTTGTCTTTGCCGGGCGGTTGCCGAAAGGAAGGATTTTCATGTCGCAGTATCTGATCTCCCCTACTCAAAAATTTGCCGGAACCGTTGCAATCAGCGGTTCTAAGAACGCCTCGCTCCCCATCCTGGCTGCGGGTCTTTTGTCTGAGGGCGTCTCCGTGTTTGAGGGCGTCCCGAAGCTGCTGGATACCACGCATATGATGGAGCTGATCTGCCGTCTCGGCGGCACTGCTGTCCGTGACGCTGCCGGTATGGTTCATGTTTCACTGCAGGGGGACAGCCGCCGCAAAACCGCACCGCTTGCCCTGGTAAACCGCCTGCGCGCCTCCTTTTTGGTAATGGGGCCGATCCTGGCGCGCACAGGCAAAATCCGAATCCCTCTGCCCGGCGGCTGCCAGATCGGCGCACGTCCGATTGATTTACATTTAAAAGGATTTCAAGCAATGGGCGCCAAAATCCGCCAGGGACACGGCTTTGTTGAGGCGGTCTGCGACCGTTTGCAGGGTACTGCCATCTACCTTGACTTTCCCAGTGTCGGCGCAACCGAAAATTTGATGCTGGCCGCCTGTCTTGCCAAAGGGCAGACCGTGCTGGAAAACGCGGCCGCCGAGCCGGAGATTGCGGATCTTGCCGACTGCCTGATCCAAATGGGCGCTAACATCGAGGGCGCCGGCAGCGACACCATCACGATAGAGGGGCGCAGCGCCCTCTCGCCATGCCGCCATCGGGTAATCCCCGACCGTATCGAGGCCGGAACCTATTTGGCACTGGCAGCGGCGGCGCGCGGCGATCTGACGCTGACAAACGTATGCCCGGCACACGTAAAACCCGTCCTTGCAAAGCTGGAGGAAATGGGGTTTGCGCTCAATACCGGCGAAAATCAAATCCATATCAGCCCCTGCGAACGGTTTAAGGCGGTGGACATCAAGACGCTGCCCTATCCGGGATTTCCGACCGACATGCAGTCGCAGTTTATGGCGCTGATGAGTGTTGCGGACGGCACCGGCGTGGTGGTGGAAACGGTTTTTGAAAACCGGTTTATGCAGGTGCCGGAGCTTTTGCGCATGGGCGCAAAAATCAAGCTGGACGGCCGCACCGCGGTCATTGACGGCGCAAAACGCCTGAGCGGCGCCCAGGTCAAGGCGACCGACCTTCGCGCCGGGGCTTCCCTGGTAATTGCCGCACTGGCCGCCCAGGGCGATACCGTGATTCATGATATTGAGCATATGGAACGCGGCTATGAAAATTTTGTCGATAAGCTTTCCTCCCTCGGCGTTAAAATCCGTAAAATGCCGGAGGAAACACTGCCTTGCTAGACCTTAACAAGCATTAAACGCAGCAAAGGTGAAATCCGCCTCCCAAAATCGGGTTTCGGATTGCTCCCTTTCGGCTGTCACCTTGCAAGGACAACATTGCAAAAAGATTGTGATTTTTTAATCACAGGGCATATCGGTTTTGTCTCCCGTGTGCTAGCTATTTATCATCTTGCTGATATCACGGCGCAGCCGAAGAATAATTCTCTTTTCCAGACGGGATATGTAAGACTGTGAAATCCCCAAAAGATCCGCAACCTCTTTCTGCGTTTTTTCACGGCCGCCGCGATTGATGCCAAAGCGCAGCTCCATAATTTTGCGTTCCCGGTCGGAGAGCTTTTCCATGGCAAGATGCAAAAGCTGACGGTCAACCTGTTCGTCCAGACCGCGCTGGATCATGTCCTCGTCGGTGCCCAATATGTCGGACAAAAGCAGTTCGTTGCCGTCCCAATCCACGTTGAGCGGTTCGTCAATGGAGATCTCGGTTTTCATTCCGTTGTTTTTGCGCAGATACATCAGAATTTCGTTTTCAATGCAGCGCGAGGCATAGGTTGCAAGCTTAATCTTTTTGTCCGGTTTAAAGGTGTTGATGGCCTTAATCAGGCCGATTGCACCGATAGAAATCAAATCCTCCACGCCAATCCCTGTGTTTTCAAACTTTTTTGCAATATAGACCACAAGACGCAGATTGTGTTCGATCAATGTCTGACGCGCCTCGTGGCGGCGTTCGGGATCGGTCAGGCAAAGCAGCAGCGCCTCTTCTTCTCCGCGTTCCAGCGGCGGCGGCAGCACGTCACTGCCGCCGATATAAAAGACCTCTTTCCGTCCGGGAATGCGCCACCTGTCCGTAAAGCCCTGTAAAATTTGCTGAAGATAATTTTTTAATTTCCAATTCATTATAAATGCCTCCGTTTTTTATTGCACGTCTTTGTTCTGATGCGTCTCTCGGTTTCTAGACGGTTGTTTTGGCGGTTGGGGTTGGCTGACTTGGCTGCGTTACCTTTGCGCTTTGCAAAATTTTGGGATGAAATATGCCCTGGTATAAGTCGTCCGCTGCAAACCGCTGCCTGCAAATTCCGATCAGCGGCGTCTCAGCCAGCTGATATTCCTCGGACAGACAGCGGATTTCCTCCGGGTAAAATGCCGCGATTTTGGACACACCGCCGGCCGTGTGCATGGTTAAATCAAATGTCTGCGGAATGGAAATCCCCCAAAACACCTCACGGCTCAGCAGCAAAACACCTTCGCCGCTGAGCGGTGCGGTTAATTCGCAGCCCGTGTCCAAAAGCGCGGTAAACGATACGCTATGTCCATTGACAGAGAGGGAAAAGGGAACCAAAATCCGATCACGGCTGAAGTTGCGCACGGTAATGCGCCGAAACACCAGCAACCCGGTGTAGGCAAGAAGAATCGCAGGGATCAGCGTTCCCAGTGACACCGGGATATAAATGCTTCCGTTGACTGAGACCGAGTGCAGCATTTGTCCAAAACGGCTCCCCATTACCAGTGCAAAAACCGCACCGCCGCACACAAAAGACGACGTAAAAAAAATAACCAGCCCTTTCAGAAAGCCGCGCAGACCGCCGGGCAAGCGAAGCAGCCAAATTGCCAGCATACCAGCGGCGATTCTGCCAAGGACGGAATATAGCATTTTGAGTGAGGGAACAAAGACTAAGGTACCGTAGAGCGCCAGCAAGGCAGCCGCAATGCTAATCCGCAGCGGACGGGTCATTGCCCTGGAAAATTGCGTTGTGACAATCAGCAAAACCAAATCCATCAGATAATTCCAGGCAAACAAAACGTCTGCATAGACCGTAACCGCCATGTCCCTACCCCCTTTTTTCTTATTATACTTTTTGGAGGAAAAAAACATTGTCAAAATATGGAAATTAAATTCTAATTTATTAGACAAAAAAATGCAAAATAGTCATAAAGAACATATAAAATAAAAACCATTTTCCGCAAGATATTGCTTTGAATTGATAGCCCAAAGCCCATAAATCCGTCGCCGCGCCCGTACGGCAATGACGCAATATCTTGCCGAAAATGACATGGAATTAGCAAAAAATTTCATTTCTGCGCCGCCGTGGTAGGCAATGGCGGAACAGGGGACGGCAATCAAATCAATATGAAATTTTTTGCAATCAAATATTAGCATATAAAAAAGCCGCGGTGCCAAATGGCACTGCGGCTTTTATCAGAGCGTATATGCTCTTTGATTCTTATTTCTCCGGTGCAGAACCGTCATCAACGGTCGTGTCTTCTGCGTCCGTATTGGTGGTGTCCTCAGCGTTAGCATCAGCCTCTGCATTTGCATCAGCCTCAGCGTCTGCTTCTGCATTTACATCTTCTGCATCGGTCTTATCCTCTGCATCAGCTGCCGGCTCTGCTTCTACTTCAGCACCGGTCAAAGCTGCGTATGCAGCCTTGGATACAGCGTTGTCAAGCTTTAATACGCTGCACAAAATCTTAGAAACTTCTGCTCTGGTAGCGTTTGCGGTCGGACGGAAGGTACCGTCTTCGTAGCCGTTTACAACACCTGCTGCAACGAATGCCTTTACGGCAGCTACTGCGTAGTCAGCAACCTGATCGATATCGGTAAAGCTGCTGTCTGCTGCTGCAGAAATGGTGTTTTCAGCGTCCAGGATACGACCCAGTACGGTGCAGATATCCTGACGGGTGATCTGCTGATTTGCACCAAACTCGGTGTCAGAGATACCCTTTAAGATACCGGCCTCGGTACCTGCGATTACAAACGGGGTGTACCAGTCGCTTGCGGTGCAGTCAGTGAATACGCTCTCGGTTGCGGTAGCCTTCAGACCAAATGCCTGTGCAACCATCTTTGCAAATTCAGCACGGGTAATGTTTGCATCCGGTGCGAACTCAGTGTTCGATACGCCGTTTACGATACCCAGATCTTTCATTTCCTTAATGAAGGAGTATGCCCAGTGGGTAGACGGAACATCGCTGAACAGGTCACTGCTCGGCGTATCCGGCGTTGTGGGTTCTTCACCCTCTACAAAGGTAACGGTGATCGTTACGTTTGCATCCGGCATGGTAAAGCTCTTATCGGTTACCGGAACGTTGATACCCTTACCGGTCTTAACCGTGATAACATCTGTCTTATAACCCTCAGCCGGGGTGGTGGTTACGGTTACTTTGTCGCCCTTTGCAGCCTTTTCCGGTGCAGTAGCGGTACCGTTTTCACTCTTTTCTACCACGATGGTGTAGGTCTTCTTGGTGCTGTTGCTGCCATTGCCGCTCGGCAGACCGCTTGCGGAAGAACCGCTGCTGGAGTTTACAACCTTAACGGTTTTATTCATGGTTGCCGTACCATCTTCGGCAACTTCATATGCAACTGCAGCGCCGTCAACCTTAACGTCAAAGGTCAGGATCGTACCTGCACCCGGAACAGAAGTAAAGAGATCCTTCAGCTTGCCCAAAGCAGCTACATAAGAGCCCTTGGATTGACCGGCTTCTACGGCCGGCAAATCAAATTCTTTATTCACCGCCGGATTTGTACCGTCACTTATGGATACAACCAGCTTCTTGCCTGCATATTCCGGAGCATACTCAATCGTCGCTTCAATCGCAGTATTGCTGGAGATTACATCGTTAGCCTTCCAGGAGATGCTGCCATCGGTAACCTCTGCCGGAATCAAGGTAATGGTAACATTCTTGGTAACCGGAGTAGTAATGTTAAACTTGCCGTTCTCAGATGCGCCGCTTACGCTCAGCGTTGCGGTTGCGGTATCACCAACGTTAGCCGGAGTACCGGTAACAGTTACGGTCGGAACATATTCTGCCTCGATGGCACCTTTCTTTACGGTAACCTTAGCATATTTTGCTTCAACCAATGCTTTGAGTTCATCGGTGGTATAAGCCGCATTCTCAGCCTTAACCGGAACCTTCATCTCAGCCTCTGCTTCGATGGTACCGGTCGTCAAAGCAGTCAGCGTAATGTTAGCCACTGCCTGTGCTTTTGCAGCATCACTTACGTTGATACCTGCAGCGTCCTTTAAGGTAGCCTTTGCAACCTGTGTTGCAGCAGTCTCCGGATTGGTGTTTACTGCGGATACATCCCAGCTTGCAACTTCCAGAGGTAATGTCTTGGGTTCACCGCCGGTTGTCTGACCTGCACCTACTAAGGTGGTCGGCAGAGCAGCCTTTACAGCAGCCTCATCTGCACCGTAAGGAACACTTGCAGTTGCAGCGGTAATGCTGGTGATGTTGGTTTCTTCGATAACAGAAATAACACCATTTGCCGAAACAACACTAACAGATTTAGCTCCTGCGTTTGCTGCAACAATTGACTTGCTCGAGTCAAAGCTAATGTCATATTCCTTTGCCTCTATACCAGCTTTTGCTTTTAACGTCAGCGTAGCCAACTTTCCATTCGTCTTATTATTTTTATCTGTTGCCCCTCCGATCCAAGCGAATACCGGATTCTCGTTTTTGGTCTGTCCAATAACATTACCATCATCATCTGTCTCTTCATCCACATAGCCATAGCCCATCCAGCTACCCATCTGGAGAATCGGCTCTACGTCTACAATCTCAAAAGCACTTGCATCATAAGTGAAATAAGCAGTCAAAGTAACAATACCCGGATTGTTTTCTGCTACTAAATCAACTTTTACTTCAGATCCTGCCATTACTGATGACTGAGGTACCAGCGATAACTTAAACTCACCCTCAGCGGCAACATTCACCGTTACTAACGAAAGCATCATTGCAACTGCAAGCAGCAATGATAAAACTTTTGTCATCTTCTTCATAATGAAAATCACGTCCTTTTTTAGTTTAGTCTATCTAATATAATTTTCCTCGTGTATAGCAATTAATTTCCGACAGGTAACGTTTCAAAGCCCTTTAATCCAACAGCATGCTTTGCAACAATCAGAGAATCAATAGCATCTACCTTTCCATCTCCGTTTACATCTGCTGCATCTTCGTTTGCCAGTGTTTCAAAGCCTTTTAACCCAACAGCATATTTCGCAATAACCAGAGAATCAATAGCATCTACAGATCCATCACCGTTTGCATCACCATACAGCACTTCTTCGCCGCCTGCGCTTGCCAAAGACAGGTCAATGAAGAATGCCTGTGCCTTCGACACGCCGTCAACGTTTGCGCCGAGCTTAATAACCATCTTTGCCTTATCGCTGACCGTCATGTTGCTGCCGTCACCCTGTGCCAGGTTAAACTTAAACTGACGCTTGGTTGCAACGTCCTGATCTACCGCACGGATATTACCATCAAAAACAGTAACATCGCTTGCGCTCTCTTCCGTTGTATCAAAGATATAACCCAGCATTGCGATCTGAGACTTTGCAACCGGCTTTACACCGCTGAATTCGTACTGCACGGTCACAGTATAGATATTGTCTTTCAAGCTTGCCTTTGCGCCGGTGATGGTGATTTCAGAGTCATTGGTGCTGCCATCTACCAAAACATCGCCGTCGCCCTCTGCTGCCAGAGTAACATCGCCCTCTGCCTCTTCTTCAGCGGCCGGAGCCTCTTCCTCAACTGCGGGAGTTTCCTCCTCAGCGGGTTCGGTTACCTCTTCAGCCGGAGCCTCAGTGGTCTCATCCTCCAAAACGGGAGCCTCGATCACGGGTTCTTCCACGGGTGCCGGCTCGGTTACGGCCGGAGCCTCCGGGATTTCTTCCGTTACATCTTCATCCGCGAACACTGCTGCATTCAGCGAGCCCAGCATCATAGCGGCGGTCACTGCTGCACCGAATCTTTTCATCTTATTCATGTTTTTCATGTCTTACGCCTCCTAAATAATTCTATCAACCATTTTCTTTCCCTTTTGTCATGCCCTGATGTCTGTTTACCACAACGTATTATCTAGTGTTTGGCTCTCCTCCTTTCTGCAAAAATAACTTGGAACAAATGCAGGATGCCCAAGACCCTTTACCACAAAAAGGCCATAGACCGTCCGCATTTTAATTTATTTCAATTTTATACTCTTGCATTATACTACGTTATCAATCTTTTTTCAATAGATTTTTGAAAAAAATTAAAAAATTTTCAAAAGTTTTTTGTATTTGCACCAAAACTTTTCATATTTTCTATTACTTTTACATAAAAAATAGATACGTAGCAGCCAAAACACGAACATTTAGGAGTGAATCCCATGAATTCTGTCTATGATTATCATACGCTTGTTACCGATCTCACCGCCTTTTCTCAAAAGAATCCGCAGGTTCCCGTCTTTTCCATCGGGCAGAGTCTGCGCGGAAAAAACCTATACGCCATCAAACTCGGTTCCGGGCATAAACGCGTATTTTTTAACGGCGCCCATCACGGGATGGAATGGCTGACCGCCAAGCTATTGATGCAGTTTGCGCAGGATCTGGCGGCCGGCGCTTACGGAACCTCTGCGCTTTTAGACGGCTGCAGTCTCTATTTGGTTCCCATGGTCAACCCGGACGGGGTTGAAATTGCGGCTACCGGCAAAAAATGGCAAGCCAATGCCCGCGGCGTGGATTTGAACCACAACTATGACGCGCTGTGGAATTTATCCAAAGAGGGCGAGGCCGCGCTCGGCATCACCGGCCCCGGCCCGACGCGGTTTTCCGGCCCGTACCCGGAATCGGAGCCGGAGAGCCATGCTGTTGCCAATTTCACACGGCTGAACCATTTTGACCTGGTGATTGCGTTTCATAGCCAGGGCGAGGTCATCTACTGGGATTTTTGCAATTTTGCGCCGGACAAATCCTTTGCCTATGCCAAACGCTTTGAGACGGTCAGTCCGTATCGGATGGACAGCCCGGAGGGCGTGGCCTCTTACGGCGGCTACAAGGACTGGTTTATCAAGACCTATAAGCGACCCGGCTTTACGGTGGAGATCGGGCTTGGCGAAAATCCGCTGCCGATGGAGGATTTTCCTAAAATTTATCAAAGAACCCTGCCGCTGATGCTGGAGGCATTAAAATAGGGCGCGGCTTTCCGCAAAATCCCGTATTGACGAATCGGAGAAAACTTGTTACAATAAAAAGGTATTATTGCAGACTGCCGGAGTTTTCCGGCAAAAGAGAGGTTTTTCATATGGGATTTTGCTATAAAAAACAGATGCCCTCTGCGGCACATTTGAAAGAATTGATTCCGGTATCCGCCGCGGCGGAAAAGCGGCGCAAGGCACGGCTGGAGCAGCTGAACCGTATTCTTGCCGGGGACGATGCGCGGCTTTTGCTGATCATCGGCCCTTGTTCTGCCGACAGCGAGGATTCCGTCCTTGACTATATCCTGCGGCTGAACCGCCTGCAGGATGCGGTCGCGGACAAGATTTTTCTGGTGCCGCGCGTCTATACCAACAAGCCGCGTACCACCGGCGAGGGCTATAAGGGCATGATGCACCAGCCCAACCCCACCCAGGCGCCCAACGCCTTTGAGGGGTTAAAGGCCATCCGCAAGATGCATCTTCGCGTTTTGGAGGAGACGGATTTTATCGCTGCGGACGAAATGCTGTACCCGGACAACCATTCCTATCTTGATGATATTTTGGGATATGTGGCGGTCGGCGCGCGGTCGGTTGAAAACCAGCATCATCGGCTGGTTGCCAGCGGTGTAGATCTGCCGGTCGGCATGAAGAACGGAACCGGCGGCGACACCGGCGTGATGTTTAATGCGATTTATGCCGCGCAGCACGGGCATGATTTTATTTATCAGACCTATGAGGTCAGCACCGAGGGAAACCCTTACGCCCACGCGATTCTGCGCGGCGGCGTAGACGAGCTGGGGCGCAACATTCCCAACTATCACTATGAGGATTTGCTGCGCATTGCGTCGGAATACGATCAAAAGGGATTTTCAAACCCAGCGATTATCATCGACACCAACCACAACAATTCCGCCAAGCAGTATATGCAGCAGCCGCGCATCGCATCGGAGGTGATGCACAGCATGGCCTATGAGCCGATTCTGCGAAAGCTGATTAAGGGATTTATGGTGGAAAGCTATTTAGAGCCGGGCGCGCAGAAAATTGAGGAACACCGCATCTACGGAAAGTCGATCACCGACCCGTGTCTTGGCTGGGATGAGACGGAACGGATGATCTACGATATGGCAGGCAAACTGTAAAACAGGGACTATAAAAAACGTACCGACCGCAAAAAGGACTTTTTGCTACGAACAAACGGAACCCATTGGAGTACCTTTGTACACCTTCGGGTTCCGTTTGTCCATTCTGCACGCTTTTTTAGGCGCCCTGATCCAAAACGGTAAATTCTTTATTTTTTCAAAAACCAGACCAGCATTTCCGCTGCGCCCCGATTTGCAAACGCATAGTACGGAATCAGGCGCAGCGTCATTGCCTCTTCCTCGCTCTCGTCCAACGGCGCATACAGACGGTCGGATTCTTTTTCGCGGTATGCATGGGCGGTAATGGACGGCAGGATAAATTCGTTATCGCCAAGCGTAAACGGCGCATCGGTATCAATCTTAACGCTTCTTAAATCCTTGCCGTTATCAACGCTTTCCGCGCAGTAGACCAAAGGCCCGCGCATCACGGCGATTCTTCCGGCGTTTTCATGCACGCGCCGGTTTGCCTTTACGCATACGACCGGCATATCAAGGCAAAGCTGAATTTCGGTTTCGCCCAAAAGGCGGACATAGGCATATCCGTTTTTCATTTCATAATCGGCATTGATCTGAAAACTTCTGCACCAGGCAGGAATCCGCACCGCAAGATATTTTTGCGGTGCGCTGCACGTGATTGTTATCACGCCGTCCGCCGGATAAGCTGTTGTCTGGGTGATTTTGATGCCGTCACATGCGGCAGAAGAATCCATGTACTGATTCACATACAGGGTTTCGTCATCATAATGATACATCAAATCCGCAATAGACGGAATAAAGCGCACGACATTCGGCGGACAGCAGGAGCAGTCAAACACCGCTTTTCTCTGCGTGATCGGAAAGCGCTCCTTCTCGTGCGTGGAGGGGTTTAAATCGTTAAAGTCAATATCGATCTCCAGCGGATTTTCATAGAAAAACTCCCTGCCGTTCATCGAGATGCCGGAAAGAAATCCGTTATAGATCACCCTTTCGGCAACGTCCGCATATTTTGCATGGGGATCCAGCGTCTGCATCCGTCTGCAAAATAACGCCATTGCAATCGCGGCGCAGGTTTCGCTGTATGCCGTCCTGTTTGGAAGATAGTAGGGAACCGAAAATGCCTCGCCGATATATGTCGCGCCGACGCCGCCCGTAATATACATTTTTTTGTTTACCATATCGTCAAACACCCTTTGGCAGGCTTTGCGCAGCGCGTCATCGTTGTATTTTTCGGCAATATCGGCCATGCCGCAAAACAGGTACAGCGCACGCACGCAATGCCCCTCGGCCGTGGTTCGCTCCCGCAGCGGCATTTCATCCTGGTTATAAAGCTCATTCCCCAGCAGAAACGCGGTATCCGCATCGTCCATGCCGCACCCGTGCTCATCAATAAAGAATTTGGAAAGTGCCAGGTAGCGTTCCTCGCCTGTGGTCTCATACAGACGGACAAGCGCAAGTTCGATTTCGGGATGTCCCGGCGTGGTGAATGCCGCGCTCTTTTCCTTTTTGAACACCCTTTCAATATCATCGGCAAAGCGGCACATTGCCTTTAAAAACGCATCCTTGCCGGTTGCCTCATAGTACGCGCACGCGGCCTCCATCAGGTGGCCGGCGCAGTAAAGTTCGTGCCAGTTTCTGTCCCGAAAGCGTTTTTCCCGATCGACCACCAGAAAGTGACTGTTAAAATACCCGTCCGCATCGCTGTTTTTTATGATGTTTTGAACGGCCGCGTCGATGATTGCCTCCAGCTTTTCATCCCGTTTTTCAAGCAGCAGATAGGAGACGCCCTCAATCCATTTTGCAACATCGGAGTCCCAAAAGATGTGCGGCTGGTTCGGGTCGCCCGGTTTCCAAGTACAGGATAGTGCGTCAAACCGATGTGTATCGCAAAAACGGTCATACACCGCCGAAACGGTGGATTCCCTCACCATGTCCTGTTTGATCTTCCAAAATCCGTCATTGATCTTGATATCGGAAAATTTAATGTGCTGCATATTATTTTTCCTCCTTTTACGTATTGACTTTACTTTTTTTATGATTATAATAAATGAAGAATGCAAATTCAATACCGAGAAAAAGAGAAAAAGTGAGAAAATCAGATATGATAAAAGTAGATAAAACCCATTTTTTTGATTATGCCATGATCGGCGAGTTTCACTCCGACGGCAACTGGATTCACCCGGCAAGGGTGATCGACAGCTATGAACTTATTCTCGTGCTCGAGGGGATTGTACACATCAAAGAGGACGATACGGTCTATACACTGCGACCGAATGAGTGTCTGATCTTGGAACCGGGACGGCCGCATGCCGGTACCAAGATCAGCGATATTCCGACCGCATTTTATTGGTTTCATTTTACGACCAATCTGCCCATTCCGTTTAAAGAGAATAAAAGCGGCAGCCTGTATGATGTGAAGTATCTTTTAAAAAAGCTGCTGCACATGTCCAAAACGCCCTCCTATCCTGCCGCCGCCAGAGATGCCGCCGGGCTGATGATTTTTTATGAGCTTAGCAACGTGGAGCTTTCCGGGAACAGCCTTGCAAATAAAATTGCAGAATATATCCGGGTACATAAGACAACGAGCGTCATAAAAATTGCACAGCAATTCGGTTATAACCCGGATTATATCGGTAAGCTTTTTAAAAAACATTTTGGATCATCGATCAAACAATACATCAATCTGCAAAGAATGAATTATGCCAAGGATCTTCTTTTAACGACTGATCTGTCTGTCAAGGAGATTGCGGCGCAAATGGAGTTTGCAGAAGAAAATCTTTTTATCAAGTATTTTATCTATCACGAGGAAATCAGCCCCGTAAAATTCAGAAACAAATATTTTAATACGCACATGAACAACAAATAAAAAAGACCCTCGACGAGTAATCTCATCAAGGATCCTTCCGGTTCCGGCGACGACATAGGTTTCCGGGCGGTCACCCGCCAAGTATGATCTGCGCAG
>OLOI01002251.1_pt1 | contig 14346 bp, 10 predicted proteins | sample 1672131 | NCBI WGS metagenome assembly OLOI01 (sample SAMEA3136651, study PRJEB25190) | human gut metagenome | reverse complement strand
GAACCGTGTCCGGCAAAAAAATACTTGACACCATTTTCAGGACTGTCTTCTTTAATGCACTCAAACAGTGTATTAAGTTCTTGGCAAGCACCCATATTTCCAAAATATGAAACAGTAAATTTATCTGATTTAGAAACCTCGCAAGAATCGGATAAAGTTTTTTCTTCATATGCCCAATTAGGTATTGTTATAATACGATGACTGTCTATTCCTGCCCGTGAAGTTATAAGGTGATTTCGCATATCATCTGTCAGTGCAACTACTCTGTCAACATTAGAATAAACTATCTTATTAACAAAATTAAATCCTCTATTAATTATTCCGCCGCTATTAATTGTATTTGTAGTTACAGCAATTTCTGGGTAAATATCATATGCAATAAAAACAAACTTTGTTTTAAAAAGCTTGTTTGCCAAAGCTGCAACTAGTGGAAGAATTGGGGGATTAGAGTAAACAATTATGCATCTATATTTCTTTAGTGAAAAGAGTCTAAGCATAGCTGCAACAGTAAACGAACACAAATTAATAATTCTGCCGATTTTTTTTGTTCTGTTTAAATGCATATAACTTATTCTTTTTATATTTATTCCATTCAATTTCTGCTTTTTGGGAGCAATTTTCCCATAGCAGTAATCCTTTGGGACACCGGACAGTACATCCACGGAAAAACCCTTTTTTGCCAAAAAACACGCAGTATCATAAGGCAATCTCGCAGAGGAATTATATTCAGGATAAAAATATTGACACAGTAACAATATATCTCTTTTCATTACTTATGACTCCGACACATTTTTAAACATCTTCTTTTTCATAATATTCATAACTATAGTAATTTGAGCCGTTTTTATGCAATGAGTCAATATCAGGAATAACACCGATAACCGGTATTGAATATCTTGGTTCAAGTGATTTTTCATTTTTAATTCTATCGTCAGTATAAAATTTGACTGTTATAAAAATTATAGCAACCAACATTCCAAACAATGCCCCAAGCAATGTTGACTTAAAATAGCTGGGCTTATATTTAGCATTCGGCATTTCAGGATTGTCTATGATTTTCATAGAGCTTCCCTCTACAATTTCTGATACATATTTCGGAGAAATAACTGAAATTGACTTTGCCAACTCAAATGCCTGCGTAGGTGACGTTGATTCTACATAAACTGTTATGATCTCAGTCTGATCCTCAATATATGTTGAAACCATTTCAGATAATGTATTGTATGAAACATCCAAATTTATTGCTTCTGCTGACATAGTAAGTACTGAATTGCTTGTGAGAATTTTAGAATAAGTTTGAACTAATTCTTGTGATGCCATAATATCTGAATTACTCAATGAATCACTACTTGTCTGCGCCTTATTATTTACATAAGCTGTGAAACTTGAACGGTATGTAGGTTTAACAACCATTTTTGTACCAATAAAAAACATACCACCAAAAATTATTGTGAATATAACAATGAGCCACAGCTTATTTAACATAGCCTGAAGAATAGCTACAATATCAATTTCGAAATTTTTGGTGTTTTGCACTTTCACTGTGCTGTTACTCATATTAACTCATGCCTCTTCTAATAAAATTTGTTAATTTTAAATTATTTGTTATACAATAATGAAACTTGCGCAAATTTAATATTTTATGTATATTTCATTAAATAATTAGATAAAATAGTCGAAACTTCTTGTCAATATTAATAATACTATAAATGCGAGATATTTTTTATATACATACCATTTTGGTATATCATCAAAAAAAGCAACTTACCTCATTGTAAAATATTGAATAGAGGTGATTGCATGTACAGACGCATTCGTGAACTTCGTGAAGATAAAGATCTTCTACAAAAAGATTTAGCGGATTTTTTGAATTGCAGTCAGGTGACTTATTCCAGATACGAGCTTGGCAAACGGGATATTCCAACTGATATTTTAATTTCGCTTGCTACTTTTTTTAGTACAAGCACTGATTATATTCTTGGCATTACTGACGAGATCAAGCCTTACCCTAAACACAAATAATTTTTTTAATATTAGTACTAACATTATAAATTTGAAATAATTTATTATTATTTTTATATACAAATTTAAATTTCAACGCAAGTAGGCTTTTCTCACTGTATGCACAAATTGGAGATATTCAAATCAGTCTGCGTGGCTTTTTCTTTCTTTAATATCTTTACTGTAAACTCTATTCTAAATATTTATGTTATCAAATAATGTGTAAAAACGTATGTTGTACAATAATGCTTATTGTGTTATAATAAAATATAAAATGATAAATTAATTATAGGAGTGTTTTTGTGGATAAGCTCGGAAGAAATGATGTATGCTGGTGTGGAAGTGGCAAAAAATACAAGAAATGTCATATTGATTTTGATGAAAAAATAAAAGAGATTGAAGGACAAGGTCATATTGTTCCCAACCATACAATAATAAAAACACCTCAGCAAATTGAAAAAATTAAAGAAAGTGCCAAAATTAATGTTGCGGTACTTGATTATGTTGCAAAACATATCAGGGCAGGGATTTCTACTGAAGAAATAAATGAATGGGTGCATAATTTAACTATTGAAATGGGTGGCATTCCGGCTACGCTTGATTATGAAGGATTCCCTAAAAGTGTTTGTACTTCCATAAACAATGAAGTTTGTCACGGAATTCCAAGCAAGGATATAATTTTAAAAGACGGTGACATTATTAATGTTGACTGTTCAACAGAGCTTAACGGATATTTTTCAGATTCATCAAGAATGTTTTGCATTGGAAATGTAAGTGATGAGAACAGAAAGCTTGTCGAGGTAGCTAAGCAGAGCCTTGAAGAGGGTTTAAAAGCAGTAAAACCATGGGGCTTTCTTGGTGATATGGGTCAGGCTGTCAACGATTATGTTAAAAGCAACGGTTACTCTGTTGTACGTGAGGTCGGCGGACACGGAATAGGTCTTGAATTTCACGAAGAGCCTTGGGTAAGCTATGTAACAACAAAGGGTACGGAAATGCTTATGGTACCCGGAATGATATTTACTATTGAACCTATGATTAATATGGGCAAAGCAGATGTGTTTGTTGATGAAGAAAACGGCTGGACTATTTACACAAAGGACGGTTCAGTATCCGCTCAGTGGGAAATTCAGGTGCTTGTCACTGAAGATGGCTACGAAATAATTTCATACTAATAAAACGAAAAAAGGTACTGTTTTTCAGTACCTTTTATTATGCCTTGATTAAGCCGTATTTAGTTTTGATTCTGTCAAGCTTTTCAAGCATCGGTTCGGCGCAGAAATACAAGAAAACAAAGGTTGCAAGTCCGTGCACAATATCCATCGGAAAGCCCGTTACTACGAAAGATAAAATGGTTGCAATGTTAATAGTAGCTCTTGCCATTACTGCGGACGAGAAATTCATTATAAGACCGTAAATTACAACAGTTGATATAAAACCAAAAACACATAGAGTAATTCTATGTCGACTTAAAAATCCTTTTTTGAATAATATTCCTGCGATAAATCCGATGATTCCTGCCGCAAACATCTGCCATGGCGTCCATGGTCCTTGCTGAAACAGAATGTTTGATACAAGCATTGTCATTGCACCCACAAAAAAGCCTGATTCTCCGCCAAATGCTACCCCGGATATTATAACTATTGCGATTACAGGTTTAAACTGCGGCAGCATAAAGAACGCTGCCCTGCCTGCAACCGCTATTGCACATAGCACAGCAATTATTACAAGCTCTCTTGTCTGAGGTTTTCTGCCCTCAAATATAAGAAAAAACGGCAGCATACATTCAAACATTACAAGCAATGATATAAACAAAAATTTTTGATCCTGTAAATATGTAACACCGATAAAAATTGTGATTGGAATCGCAAGCAATATCATAATCGTTGCGGTCATGGTTCGCTTAGAAATTTTGCGATTATCTGATTTTGTATAAGCCTCATCTACAGATCGTTTTGACTTTGAGCCAAAGGAAATCATAAGCAAGATTACAGGAATCCCTATTAACAAAAAATTCATCCGGCTTGGTAGAGTATCAGAATTAAAGCAGTCAAAATAATCAAGATTTACAATCAATCCGAACAAAAATAAAAAAGCAGAGAATACACCGAGAATCTTCTTCCACAGAGGAAGATTCTTTTTTTGCTCAGACATATTATTATCAACAGATATATCCGTATGCAGCTTATAAAGATTAAAATCAATATCGTCTTTATCATCTTCCATTTTGCCCGTACAGGCATATATCACATCTTCGGCAGTAACAGCATCTTTTATAATCCCCCTTGACATTCTGTTTGCAGAGGTTGTGTAAAAGCTGTTTGAAGAAAAGAATTTTCGGGGTGTGTCTTCAGAAACAATTTCCCCATTAAAGAACATCATACATCTTTGAGAATATTTTGCGCAGAATTCAATATCGTGGCTTACCATAACAACGGTAACACCTGATTTTATAAGTGTTTTTATTATTTTTGCAAACGTAATCTTAAATTCAGCATCAATACCCTTTGTTGGTTCATCAAGCAAAAGAATTAAAGGTTTTAACAATAAGATTTTTGCAAGAGCAGCTCTTTGCTGTTCACCGCCTGACAGGTCATATGGGTGACGATTAAGTAATTTTTCGAGCTTACACAACCCTATTACTTCTTTTAGTCTGTCACTTTTTTCATTATCTTCAATTTTCTGACCGTCAAATATTTCAAGTAAATCTTCAAGAACAGTTTTTTTAACAAATAAATTCTGAGGATTCTGCGGCATCTGATATACTCTTAAATCTTCATTTATAATTACTTTACCTCTGTATGGCTTGTTAATCCCGCTTACAAGCGAAAGCATCGTTGATTTACCCGTACCGTTTCCGCCGAGGATTGTAACAAACTCTCCTTTATGTATCTTTATATTCAGACCTTTTAAAACGTCATTTGAATCCTTGTCATAACGAAACCAAACATCTTTAAATTCAAAAGCAATTTTGTCAGAGAAAGAAATCATTTCATCCGCAAGTTTGTGATTCGCATGATTTCTAAAATAGTATTCAAGCCACTCCCTGCCTTCTGTTACAGTTACAGGGCAATTACTGTCATCTCCGCAGACTGCATCCCAAATACGCATCGGAGCGGGTAAAGAAAGAAAGGAATTACTGTTTTTCTTCTTAAGATTTTTTCCTGTATTTTGTACTGTGTCATAGGAAACAATTTCACCATTCTCAATAACAAGCACACGACTGCTTACAGACAAAATCTCATCAAGTCTGTGCTCGGTAATAATAACAGTAGTGCCAAGCTCACGGTTAATTTTACATATACAGGCAAGAAATTCTGAAGCCGCAATCGGATCAAGCTGACTTGTCGGTTCATCAAGAATAAGTACCTCAGGTTGCATAGCCATAATAGAAGCGAGGTTGAGAAGTTGTTTTTGACCGCCGGAAAGCTCTGAGGTGTTTTTGTCAAACCAATTCTGAATCCCGAAAAAGCTTGCAGTTTCAGCAACACGTTTTCGTATAGTCTGATTGTCATAACCTAAACTTTCAAGTCCGAATGCCAGCTCATGCCATACTTTATCAGTTACAATCTGATTTTCCGGAGATTGCAGAACATATCCGATTTTATTACTTTGTTCATATTGAGTAAGCTTGTTTATGTCATTTCTGTTAAAAAGTATAATACCGCTTTTAATTCCCTCAGGTGCAAGAACAGGCTTTAAATGGCGCAAAAGAGTGCTTTTGCCGCATCCGGAAGGACCGCAAACAGTAACGAATTCACCCTTATTTACAGAAAAACTGACATTTTTTAATACATCAATACCTGTTTCAGGGTACCTGAAGGTTAATTTGCTGACCGTAAACGCTTCCATTTGATTCCCTCCCATACATTAATAGCTAACGGCATAATCATTAAAGAAAAATACAGAGCATAGTAAATAATTGCAGGTGCACTGATTACATTACCCTTGACTGATGGAAAATATCTGAATTTTGCAACATCTAAAACTGACATAATTATCAATATAACACCGCTAGTCATAATTAATGATAGAACAGCGGCATCACGCTTACTAAAGCGATAAATTGAAAAAGCTGTTCTGCCTTTTAGCCCGTGCCCTCTGCTTTTCATTGAATCGGCAGTTTCTATCGCATTTTCAAGTGCCCAGGAAATCATAATTGATATAATTTTTGCAGCATTTTTCAGCCTTTGCAAGAGTTTTCCATCGGATATATCCCGTCCGATACATTTTTGTGAATTTCTGATTACATTGAATTGAAAGATAAATCTGGGAACAAATCTCAGAGCCATTGATAAAACAAGACTCAAAGACGGAATAATTCTACCAAACAGATAAATAAATTTATCTGAGGTCATAACCTCATTAAAGCATGAAAACCACAGCACTATTGATGACAACAGCACTGCGGTTGCGATACCATAGATTATTGACTCTAATGTGAGAGGATTATCCCATGGAAAATATGCGAGCATTGTAACTCCATCATGGTTAAAAACAGGATTAACTATTGCAATAATGATAATTGTTGGCAGTAGATATAGAACTGACAACCTGACCGCCTTTTTTCCATTTAAATATAACACATTAAAAAGTGCGCATACAAGTGAAATTAAAAGGCAAGCAGGGTTCATTATAAACATTGAAAAGCCAATTACAAATGCAAAAAATATGAAATTTACTATTGGGTGCATTTGCGAAAAAGCATCTTTCATTATATCCCCTATTCTCCCATTGCATAATCTGCGCCCAGATCAGCGCCAAGACCAACGCAAGAGTAGTTAAATTCTACTACATCTCCGTTTTTTAATTCATACCGTGAAACTCCGTAGTTTGGATACCAATCGTTTACGCAATACCTCCATCCCGAAGTGTTGTGGAACCTGTCTGTAGGGCAATCAAACTCCTTGATGTTATTAATAGCCTCTATGTAATGCGAATTATAGATAGGCGTCCACCTTGATGACATATGAATTTTATTTACCTTGCAAACTCTAACAAGCACATCATACACAGACTCGCCCTCATCGAATGTAACCTTTGTCGGCTTTAAAATCCATCCATCCTGAGGCACAAGTTCAATTTTTTCAGGATTGAATTTATCAAGATTATTAAGGATTGTTGCACAACTGATTGAAAATGTGCAGGTAAGATGGTTATCCTCAATCTCCTGATCCTGTGGCTCAACAGGCTTTGGCTTACCCTCAGGTATTGGATCTGTTTTGTACTTATCTTTACCGTTGCTATCCGAGTTCGGAGCGCTTTCCGAAGAAGTATTTGCAGATGAATCGGAACTGACTGGATAGTAGTACTCCTTGCTGTAGGGAGAAACACCTGATGAAGAGTGAGAATTATTTTTTGCAGAATTATCCGTGTTCACACTCTGAGAATCTGAACCTGAGTTATCGGATAGTGTCGAACTTTCCTTTACGCTCTGTTCAGACTTACTTTTTTCAATTTCATCAGATTTAGATTTTGAAGTGTTATCACTTTTATCTTCTGATTCTTTATCCTTTTGTGTAATAGTAACAGCCGAGGGGGATACCTCTTGTGCAGCCTCATCGCTGCTGGACACAGCCAAGATTTTGGGCACAGAATAATCAGATTGAGGTGTACTGCTTAGTTCTCCACCTGCTAAGAAAGCAAAAACAAGCAGCACAACAGCAACTAAAGCTACACCAAAATACAGTTTTTTTCTCTTAATATATTCAATTATGTTTTTTAAATTAAATTTGTTTTTATCCATAATTACCATTACTTATAAATATAATCAACTAATCAACAAGAAATTTTTGAATAAATGTTGCGTCATCAATAGTAATTTTACCATCATTATTACAATCAGCAATCTTAATCTGCTCTGCATTAAGTTCACTCAATTCAACCATATATTTCTGAATAAGTGTTGCATCATCAATAGAAACTTTTCCGTCAAAATCAACATCATAAGGCAGATAAGGACTATCAAAAACATCAGTCATATTATAAAGTGATGTTTGACCACTGATAAGTCTTTTATATGAAACAAGTGCATAAAATGCCTGCTCTGTAGCCATTTGGTCGTAGTTGCCACTAAGAATTTGCTTAAAGCCGTTTTTGGAATTATCTTCTGTGCTAAACGACATAATAGCGTCAATAAGAGTATGACCGCTCTTGGCAAATCTTTCGTCAGTTGCCGGATTAATTCCAATGCTTGTGAGCGCAACAGCTATCTGAGCACAGCTTTCAACACTTGTTGAGCCCCATGAACTAAATCCTCCGTCAGAATTTTGCACTTCAGAAAGTTTGTTGAGCGCTTTATCAACTGCGTTTGTTACATCCTCATTCTTGCCATAATATTTTGCAAGTGACTGTATAGCCATGCCTGTCATATCAGGGTCAGCCTTGTTGCCAAAGAAAGCCCAGCCACCGTCTTCAAGTTGCAAGGACAGAATTGTGTCAATTAAAAGTTTTCTCGTTGTCTGTTCTGCAACAGTACTGTCAACAGGAATTTCATAATCATTAGAATCAAGAGCAATAAGTGCCCAAATAGGTCCGTTTATGCCCTGCTGACAGAGATAATCAAAGTCAGCAAGCGGTTCAAGCAGATTATAGCCATTTACATCAGTAACATCCTTGCCGATTGAAGTGAGTGCAAGAATAACTCTGGAGTTATCAGTTGATTTTACAGGATGCAGCTTTGATGAACCAACTTCATTTATATAATCTACTACATTATTGTAGTAGCCTGTTGCAAAATCCTCAGAAATACTACCATTTCTTGCAAGTCCAAGTGCAAGCCACTCACCACCAACTGAACCTACAAGCGGTGTTGGCAATGTTTGCAGATAAGCTGAAGTTGAATTTAATTTATCTTCAATAGGTGAGAAAGATTTTTCCTTTTCCACTGTAAAAGTATAAATATCTGCGCCTGATGTGGTATTCATTGAAGGCCATGATTCATCACCAACGCCTACAATAATCTTACTGCCGTCTGTAATAGGAATTTCAGCATTTCTCTTATATTCTGTTCCGTTTTCAGCAGGTGTATAATTATTGAGATATGTTCTTACCTGATAATTCTTATTAATAGCAGTCGGAGTTACAATTATGCTTTCTGTATCAGCAGGTACTGTAATTATATAGTCGTTAACATCAGGGTTAAGTTCATTATTTAAAGTACCGGTGCTAAATTTAATATCAGAAAGACGGACATCATTATTGTCCCATAAACTGCCGACATCTGCTCCCCACGCCATAGAATACATTATGCAGATTTCATCATCTGCTTCAAGTGTTCCGTCAGCAACAGTGTAAGCGTCGGCTCCTTGAATTGTAAACCAATCATTAAGAGTGCACATAAAGCCTCCCATAAAACCACCGTCAGTAGCTGAAAGACCATTGAGTTCTGTAATATAGTTATACTCTGCGCCACTCTGAGTATAGCCGTGATTATCAAGCGCAGTAACAACAGCTGACATCATAGTAGTGCTGTCATCAATGTCAACCCATTCATCAACAAGAATGCCGTCCCAAGCAGCGCCGTCAGAAACTGAGAATACATCATTTCTGACAATTACTCTTACCTTGTTATCTTCCGCAGCATTTATAGTAAAGCAGAAAGACATAATTGCTGTCATAATTGTGACAACCAAGGTTAGTGAGATAATTTTCTTTGATAGTTTTTTCATTTTCTTTCCTCCATAAAATCTATTGAAAGGCAATAAAAAATGCCCTCCTAAAAGGAAAGCAAACGGATAATATCCCGTACAAAAAGCTGTAATTTTTGTACAGATTATGATCGGTTGCTCTTCTTCTTTTGCCCAAGAATGCTTAACCCGTGAGAGCTGTGGGAGTAATCTGACTTATGGATTAAACCAAATACAGTAATGGCTGTTGCTTCGGATTCTCACCGAATTCCCTTTACCTGACAGTAAACTGTCAGAACCACAACCTCGTTATTTTTTATATTTTATCATATTATTACTTAATAGTCAACTTGTCAACTTAAACATAACAATAATGTAATCACAAGACATATTCAAATGAATATAATAATTAAAAAATGTTGAAATCGGTGAATTGCATGGAAGAAAAATGTTCACTAAGCAGTATTGCGCTGCAAAACAGTGCAAAAATCTGTGAAGTTGAATGCTCAGAATCATTAAAAAATCGACTTTATGACCTCGGAATACTTGAAAACACTATTATAACTCCAATATTTGCAAGCCCTTTTGGAGATCCGACAGCATACCTTATAAAAAATGCCATTGTAGCATTGAGAAGAAAGGATTGCGAAAATATCATAGTCAACCCTCTAAAATAAGGAGGTATATCTTTGTTTGCAAGAAACTCGACAAAAGAAGTGTGTTTTGAGAATGAATTAAGAACAGCGGATTATCAGATTGTTCTTGCAGGTAATCCGAATGTAGGAAAAAGCACTATATTTAATTCTCTTACAGGTATGAAGCAACACACAGGTAACTGGACAGGTAAAACTGTTGAGTGTGCTTCAGGTATAGCAAAAATTAAGGATAAATCGTTTTCTGTTGTTGATTTGCCGGGAACATATTCGATGCTGTCATTTTCTGCCGAAGAAAGAGCGGCGGCAAGTTACCTTGCAAACAACGAAATGGAATGTGTAGTAATAGTAGTTGACGCAAATATAATTGAACGTAATCTGTCTTTTGCTTTGCAGGTTTTATCTGTTAAAAAAAATGCAGTTCTCTGTCTTAATCTTTGTGATGAGGCAGAAAAAAACGGAATATGCATTGATGCTGATGAGCTTTCTCTTAATCTCGGAATACCAGTTGTCTGTACCTGCGCAACAAAAAACAGAGGATTAAACGAGCTGAAAAATGCGATATACGACATCTGCACTGAAAAGAAAAAATGTTTCTGTGTGTCAAGACTATACGAAGATATTGATATTTTTGACGAAAAAAAGCATAAAGCAAACGTCAAGAATCTTTTGGAAAAAAGCGAACAGATTTGCAGTAGATGCGTCACATACAACAAGAAAGAAATAAATGACCGTTCGCTTAAGCTTGATAAAATTATCACTTCAAAGGCAACAGGAATACCCATTATGCTTTTGATATTCGCTTTGCTATTCTGGATTACTGCAGTAGGCGCAAATTATCCGAGTGAATGGCTCAGTATGTTGTTTAGCTTTATAAAAGAAAAATTATATCTTCTGTTTGATGCTATGAATGCGCCTGATTTTATAACAGGTTTAATAATTGACGGTGTGTATACAACGCTTACATGGGTTGTATCGGTTATGCTGCCTCCTATGGCTATTTTCTTCCCTCTCTTTTCTCTAATGGAGGACTCGGGATATTTACCGAGAATAGCATTTAATCTTGATAAGTTCTTTTCACGCTGCGGAGCACACGGCAAACAAAGTCTTACTATGGCTATGGGAATAGGATGTAATGCCTGCGGTGTTACAGGGTGCAGGATAATCAAATCAAAGCAGGAACGACTGATTGCGATAATCACCAACAACTTTATGCCGTGCAACGGAAGATTTCCGATGCTAATTGCCCTTATTATGATGCTGTTTGCAGGCAGTGCTTTAACAATAATATCATCCTTTGAGATAGCAGTCATATTATTACTGATAATTGTATCTTGTGTGTTGCTGACATTTGCAATTTCAAAGGTTTTGTCATCTACTGTTATCAAGTCAGGGTGTAACGAAGGTTTCAGCCTTGAGCTTCCTCCATACAGAAAACCTCAAATTATAAAAACTATAATCCGTTCCTTTCTTGACAGAACCTTATTCGTTCTTTTCAGAGCAATTATAGTAGCAGCACCTGCCGGTGCACTAATCTGGCTGCTTGCAAATCTAAATATTAACGATATTTCGCTTCTAAAATACTGCACTGATTTTTTTGACCCGTTCGGGCATCTGCTTGGTCTTGACGGTGTAATTATTATGGCTTTTATACTTGGATTTCCCGCAAATGAAACAGTAATTCCAATTATGATAATGTCATATATGGCAAGCGGAACAATGGTTGAATATTCAAGTTATCAAGAGCTGTTTAATCTGTTTTCTGCTAATGGCTGGACAGTTACAACGGTAATTTGCACAATGATAATGTGCATAATGCATTCCCCTTGTTCTACAACCGTACTCACAATTCACAAAGAAACAAAGAGTTTAAAATGGACTTTATTCTCTGCGTTTATGCCAATAATCTTAGGCATTATTTGCTGTGCAATAGTATCCGGTATAGCGTCATTATTTTAAAAAGACCTGAGTCTTATGAAGGCTCAGGTCACATATTATTTTATGTCAATTACTTCGAGGTCATCCGGAACATAAATATTCCCGTCAAATACGCTTTCTGCCTCAGCTGTATAAGTTTGCTTTCGTGTTGCAAGAGTTTTATCCTCGGTGTGATAGAGAACAAGATTTTTGACATTCAGACTTTTCGCAAGCCTTGCAGCATCAAGCACAGTGCTATGATACTTTTCATAAGGTTTAAATATTTCTTTCTGAGAATAAAGACAAAATGCCTCACACATCAAATAATCGGTATTTTCAACATATTTTTTACACTTTTCATTATATGGTTCATCGCCAAGACAAACAAGTGTTTTTCCTGAGTATAGTCTTGCCCATAACCCGAACTGTTTGGTTTTATCGGAATGAATATCAAAAAACACAAAATCAAAATTTTTTGTAAATATTTTGTCGCCATCACCGACAGATATTACCATTATTCTCTTTCCGACATAGCGTAAAAATTTGGGTGCAAGTGTTAAACTGCATATAGAATTTATAGCTTTTACAACTTCATCATGACAATAAATGTAAAATTCGCCTGTATATTTGCGTTCTGACATAAGTGAAGCAATCTTGCGGATAATCCAGACTGCACCGATAATATGATCTGTATGAGAATGGGTTAAAAACATATTGTGAAGCTTTCTCCAATTAATATTTGCATCCTCAATTTGCTTTAATATACCGTTGCCTCCGCCGGCATCAACTAAAAAATATTCATCATTACACATCAGGCAAAAGCAAGTATTATAACAATTTGTTGCCATTGCACTGCCTGTTCCAAGCATAATAATTTGTTCACCCATAAAATCATCCTAAAAATCAGGCAGATACGCAAAGTATCTGCCCAAAAATATTATTCTTGCGCTTGCGCAACCTTCATCATAATTGCACATTCCATTCTTTTGCGGAACATCTCGCAGCCATATTCATAAATACCTGTAATTGAGCCTGTCGCATGATACGCATTTGCAGCGCATCCTCCGCTGCAATAAAGTTTTGCCCAACAATCCTTGCAGTCAGGACGAGCATAGGCATTACACAGTTTAAATTCATCCTGAACTTCCGTATTTGTTACACCATTAAATATGTCTCCAAGACTGTATTTAGGGTCACCTACAAACTGGGGACAGGGATAAAGCTCACCCCAAGGAGTTACAGCCATATATTCCGTACCTGAACCGCAGCCGGAAATTCGCTTGTATATACAAGGACCACCGTTTAAATCAATCATATAGTGATAGAATGTAATCGGCTTCCCCTCTTTTTCTCTTTTCAGCATATCCTTAGCAAGGATTTCATACTGTTCAAAGAGTACTGGCAAATCATCGTATGTAAGCGCATAAGGATCGTCAGGAGCGCATACAACAGGCTCCATCGAAAGTTCGGTAAATCCCAAATCTGCCATATGGAAAATATCATTAGTAAAGTCGCAGTTATTATGGGTATATGTACCTCTGACATAATATCCCCTATTACCACGCTTCTTAACGAACTCCTGAAATTTCGGTACTATTACATCATAGCTGCCTTTGCCGTTTACGGTTTTTCTTAAGTTATCGTGAACTTCTTTTCTGCCGTCAAGGCTTAAAACAACATTATGACATTCCTTATTTGCAAACTCAATTACATCATCGTCAATAAGCATACCGTTTGTTGTAAGCGTAAATCTGAAATTTTTATTATGTTCTTTCTCAATGCTTCTTGCATATGCCACAATTTGCTTTACAACATCAAAATTCATAAGCGGCTCTCCGCCAAAGAAGTCAACCTCAAGATTAACACGACTGCCGGAGTTTTCAATGAGAAAATCAATAGCTCTCTTGCCTACTTCAAAACTCATCAGAGCTCTGTCACCGTGATATTTTCCCTGACTTGCAAAGCAGTATTCGCAATTCAGATTACATGTGTGTGCAATATGAAGGCACAAAGCTTTGATGACTGTATTGCGCTTTTTAAAGTCAAATGCAAGGTCTTCATACTTATCCTCAGTAAACAGCTTTCCGGCATTTTTCAGTTCTTCTATATCGTCAATGCAATCTGCAATATCCTCTGCTGTTACCTCA